>Ga0351952_1116_pt1 | contig 9171 bp, 5 predicted proteins | sample BONcelT113001H15_FD_205817 | JGI IMG/M metagenome (GOLD analysis project Ga0351952, IMG submission 205817) | Enriched cells from coal bed in the Powder River Basin, Montana, United States - BONCAT cells T11 rep3 HSBNCT.T11.300.1.H15 ... | reverse complement strand
AGCACAAGGTTTTGCAGCGTATAGCTGACACCGATGGCCGAAATCATGATGGACATGCGGGGCGCGCTGCGAAGCGGCTTATAGGCAACGCGTTCGATGGCAAAACCCACGCCCGCCGTGATGATCAGCACCAGCGGGATGGACAGGTACAGCGGCACGCCGCTGGCGGTGATGTAGACCATTAAAATGCCCGCCACCATGAACACGTCGCCGTGGGCGAAGTTGATCAGGCGCAGGATGCCATACACCATCGTATAGCCGATGGCGATCAGCGCATATTGCCCGCCGACGGAGAAGCCAGCAAGCAGGTATGGCAGGACGGTGCTGAGCAAGTGGTTTGCCCTCCTTGGCGCCCGCGGGGAGCGCATGGCGTTGCTTGGGAACATGTATCGGCGAGGGCAGGTTTGCCCTCGCCGATACGTTTGTTACTGCGGTTGCCGCTGCCTGACGCACCTGCGGTACGAGCGGAGCTTCGGCGGCATTGCTGCCATGCCGGAGCCGGGCCGCCGCGCAGCCGAGGGGTCAGCAGAAGGCGTGCCGCAACTTATGGCCGGGGACGTCATTTGCCTGCGAGGGTTATTCCACGCTCTGCACAGTCACAAAGTCCCAGGCGCCGGTTTCGGTGTTGGCGGTCTTGATGTAGGCGGCATTGCGGATGGCATCGCCGTTGACCTGCTCAAAGGCGATGTCGCCGGTCACGCCGGAATAGGTTACGTTCCACAGCGCGGCGTTGACGGCCTTGCCATCGATGCTGCCGGCAGCCTTGAGGGCTTCCAGCGCCACGAAGTAGGCATCGTAGCCCAGCGGGCTCACGGCGGAAACCATGTCGTTGCCGCCGTTGTTGGTCAGCATGTCGGGGTTGGCATTCAGCCAGGCTTTGAAGCCCGCATCAAACTCGGGGTTGCCGCCTTCCTGATAGAACGTGTCGATAATGACCTTCAGGCTGGTGCCCATGGTGGACTCGGCAACCTTGTTGTTATCCCAGGTGTCGCCGCCCAGCAGCGGGAAGGTAACGCCCTGCGCGGATGCCTGGTTGATGATCAGCGGGCTGTACTGCGGGCTCACGGGGGCGAAGAGCACTTCCGCGCCCAGTGCCACGGCGGTGCTGATGTAGCCGGTAAAGTCGCTGGTATCGGTGGGGAAGGTTTCGCTGGTCACGGTGCCGCCCAGCGCTTCGAAAGCCTGCTGGAAGTAGTGGCACAGGCCTACGTCGTACTCGCTGCCAAGCTCGGCCAGCAGATAGGCGTTCTTTACGCCCAGCGTCTTGAAGGCGTAGTTGGCCAGCACCGTGCCCTGGAACGGATCCAGGAAGCAGATGCGGAAGTAGTGGGTGTTGCCCGCGGTAACCTGCGGGTTGGTGCAGCTGATGCCGATGGCGGGGATGCCCGCCTCCGCGAAGTAGGGGCTGCCCGCGATGGACACGCCGGAGCCGTAGGAGCCCAGCACCACGCTCACGCCTTCGCTGACCAGCGCCTGCGCGGCGGAGGGGCCCTTGTCGGCGGTGGAGCCGTTATCCACGGTCACCAGCTGTACGGTGTAGGTGGTGCCGCCGATGTCCACAGTGGGCGCAACTTCGTTGGCATACTGGATGCCCAGCACTTCCTGCTTGCCGCCCGCGCCATTGGAGCCCGTGGCCGGCTCGTACACGCCGATCTTCACAATGTTTTCCGCAACGGCGGTGAGCGTGAGGGTGAGTACCATCGTCAGGGCAAGGAGAAGAGCAATGATCTTTTTCATATGAACCTTTCGCCTCCCATTCAGTGTTACCCGCATTATAGAGGAACGCGCATTGTTTTGCAAGTCTAAAAAACACGGGAATGCAAAACGAGTACAGCGCCAATTCTCAAAAGGGTTGCGATATAAGGGTTTCCAGTACATTCCAAAAATCCGTCCCCTGTTTTAACGCACTGCCGCGCCGAAGCATGGGGAACGAAAACAGGTGTAAACCGTTTCGGCAGGCTGCGTTGCCCGTTGTCCGCAAAAGGGCGAAAGCCTTGTATACAAAGGCTTGAGGCGCAAAAAATGAAAGAACCGGTCAACGCTCCTGCGAGAATGGGATGCAGCGACCCGCAAGGCGTTCGTGCCGCAAAGCTCTGTTGACGGCGCAAACAGCTTTGCGCAAAGGGTTTCAAGCCCCTTTCCCCCTGCGCGTGCGGCGGTCGGCCCGCAAGCGCGGCGTCGTTTGCCCGCCGCCACATGGCACGGGCGGCATCGGTGTGGGCTTCTACGGCAAAAGCACCGCGGCAGTTTATGCGCAACAAAAAGGAGGCCGCTTGCCCACGGCCTCCGTGCCGGCATCCTTGATGCTTATTGCAGGGTAAACTCCATCACCACCGGCTGATGGTCGCTGTTGCGGAAGTTCAGGTCAAAGGTCTCCACCGCGTTCACCTTGACGTTGGGCGATACGATAAAGCCGTCGATCACATATGCGACCAGGCTCTTACGGTCGCCGTCATAGGGCTTGTGCAGCGAGCGGCACGTGGGCACGCTCATGTCGTAGGCGTAGGCGAACCCTTCGGGGATGTCGCTTTCGGTCAGCTGGCCGGGCATCCATACGCCGTCCGCCGGAATGGGGTATTTTTCCAACGCACCGGGGAACGCCTGATTGAAATCACCGCCAGCAACTACGTAGTTACCCTTGAGGGCCTCGGCCTTCATCAACTGCGAAAGCTGCCGCATCTGCGCGGCGCGCCCCTCCTGACTAGAGTATGCCTCCAGGTGCAGGTTCACCAGCACCAGTTCCTGACCGCCCGCCACAGGCACGCGCTCTACCAGCAGGCAGCGCTTCAGGTTGGCGATGCGCAGGGGCCAGCTGAACGGCACGGGCAGGCTTTCCCGGGTGGCATCGGTAACAGCGAGGTTGTTGAGCGTCAGCAGCCCACTTTGCACCTTGCCCAGCGGCGGCCACGGGAAGGGCACGAAATCACAGCTGTAGTTGAGCGCGAACGCCGAACCCATCTGAAGTCCACGGTTGAAATGCACAGCCTCGTTGATGTAATGGCTGCGGTTTGCGCCCGTGTCCACCTCCTGCAAAAAGCAGATGTCTGGCGTTTTGAGCAACAGCGCGCTGAGCAGCTCGTCCAGGTTACCCTGCACCATGGCTTTGTTTTTAGGCAGCACGCCAGTGCCGCCGTCCATGAAGAAATCCTCGGTGTTGCCAAGCCCGCCGTAGCCGATGTTCAGGCTGACGATGCGGTACAGCTTTCCCGTGCGCGCTTCGTCATGCCTTACACCGGCTGCCACGGCCACGGCCTCCACATCGGCGGGCTGGTATTCCGCCAGTGTGAGCCAGCCCACCACGCCCACAGCGAACAAAATCACGATGGATATCAACGAAAAAATCCCCTTGACCAACCTGCGTACGAACCTCAACTGCGCCGCCTCCTGCCATGATGCGCCCCGCAGCGCCGCCGTGCCTTAGGGACAAACGCGCCCCCTCACCGGCTGATGATGGTTCATTATAGCAGATGAAGCGCCTTTGCGTAAGGGGCGTGCGCAACTTTCCCGACCCGTGCGCGCCGACGCGCCGCTTGTGCGACACACAGGGCCCGGTTGGCCGCGAACCCTTGGCCCGAGCGCCATTCCGCCGTTGACAGATCAGGCGGCGTATGCTATGGTGAAGCAAAGGCGGGCCGCCGCCATCATTGCACGTTGCCCGCAAAGCCGCATATGCATCCAAGCTCAAGCCATCCGGAAAGAGGAGATGCAGCCTTATGCTTAAAAGGATGCTTGCCCTGGTCATCATCCTGCTGATATGCCTGCCGACGGTCGCCGCCGCGTGTACGACCATCATCATCGGCAGGGGCGTCAGCGCCGACGGTTCGCTGATCTTCGGGCGCACCGCCGACGGTGAGGAATTCCAGACCACGCAGATCGTTTCCGTTCCAGCCCAAACGCTGGGCACGCCCCCCACATATACCAGCGTGGGCAACGGCTTCACCCTACCCCTGCCCGCCGAAAGCTGCCAGTATGTCATGACGCCCGCCGCCCCCAGCATGGGCATGGGCGTATGGGCGGAAAGTGCGCTCAACGAATACGGCGTTTCCATCTCCGCCACGGAGAGCATCTACGGCGGCGAGGCCGTGCTGGCCGTGGACCCCTACGTGCCTGACGGCGTCGCGGAGGAATCCATCCCCACCGTGGTGATCCCTTATGTGAAGACCGCGCGCGAGGGCATCCAGCGCCTGGGCGATATCGTAACCCGCTACGGCAGCGCGGAAGGAAACGGCGTGACCATCGGCGATGCAAACGAGGTCTGGTACATCGAAATCTACTCCGGCCACCAATGGCTTGCCCTGCGCATCCCCGACGACAGCGCGGCGGTGATCGCCAACGACGCCCTGCTGGGCTGCGTGGACGTGAGCGATACGCAGAACGTGATCGCCTCGCCGGATTTCTGGCGACTGGCGACCGAGCACGGTTTCCTGGCCAAAGTAGACGGCAAACCACACGCCGCGCTCACCTACGGCATGCCCCACCGCGACTACAGCCAACTCCGCATCTGGGCGGGCCAGCGTTACTTTGCCCCCGCCAAGGCCCAACCCTACGATGTGAACCATACCTATGATTTCCTGTTCACGCCTGACCGCCCCGTGAAGCTGCAGGACGTGATGGAACTGACGCGCTACCGCTATGAGGATACCGTCTACAACGTCAACGAGCACCCCCAGTGGCGGCCCATCGGCATCAACCGCGCCTTCACAGTGCATCTATTCTGGTACCGGCCCCAGTTGCCCGCCGTTTTCTGGGCCACGATGGCTAACAGCGAGTTCAGCGTGTTTCTGCCGATGTACGGCAACCTGACCGCCGCGCCCGCCGCCTATACCTTTGACTGCAACACGTACAACGACCAGAGCGCCTACTCCGTCTATCGGTGGCTTAGCACGCTGGCCTCGCTGGACCGCACCAACTACGGCTATGCCGTGCGGCGGCACTGGCGGGCCATGGAGGAAGCGCTGATTGCCGGAGTGCCGCAGATGGATCAGGTCTACATCGACGCGGGCTATAGCGGCGACGTGGCCGCAGTGCTGTTTGCGGACATCGCCAATCAGGCGCTGGGCGACGCGCGCGGCCTGACCAACGCAGTCGTGCCCAAGGTGATCGACTGGAATATACTGGGTATGGGCGCGTCCGCCATGCACGACGACCCCGGCAAAAACTGATCTAAACGCTTTCACCGCAACCATTCCGTCGAAAAACCGGACAGGCGCGCAAACGCCCGTCCGGTTTGTTTATTCAAATTGAAAGACGTAGCGCCTCTATCCTCGTGGCGTTTTACCGCTTATCCTGTTTCAAAGTATAAACGCGTCGAAGATCATAAGCGATTTTTTGCTGTGGCAGGAGCGGAAGCGAATGCGTAGCGGGGCTACACCGATCATTCGTGGCAAAGCCACGGGTACAAAGCGCCGTGCGCTATCGCCGGTCTGGCGTCTGAACCGTATCCCTCAGCGCCGGTAATCGCCGGTGAGCACGGCCTCCGCCAGCACGTTGCCCGCCAGCGCCTGCCGGAACGTTTTCATCGTGAAGCCGTCCGCCACGTCCAGCGGTTTTGCCAGCGCATACACGGTAATCACATAGGTGTGTGTGCCGCGCGGGGGCGTTGGCCCGCCGTAGCCGGTCTGCCCGAAATCGTTCACGCCCTGCACCATCTGCGCCGCCCATTCGACGCTCGCATTGGCCGGTACCTCCTCCGTTACGGGCAGGTTGGCGGCCAGCCAGTGCACCCAGTCGCCACCATCGGGGTCGACCATGGACATCGCCAGCACTGCCGTGCCCGCGGGCAGGTTCCGCACCGTAAGCGGGATGGACCGTGTGGGGATGCCCTTGTGTTTCTGCGTGCCCTTCTTGCCGTACGCATCGTCCATCACGCCGCCCGCGATGCCCGCGCTGCTCACGGTCATGGCCTGCGCCGCTTCCGTGACAGGGCATTCCGCCAGCAGCGTTTCGGGTGTCGCCGCCGCGCCGTCATACACGCGCACGCTCAGCGCGCCCGCGACAAACTGCCCGCGCTGCTCGTCCGTCAGGGCCGCGAATGTCTCCTCCGTTTGCGTCGCAAGGTCAGTCACCTGCACCGCCCCACCCACCGTAGCCAGATCGACTGCGAACATAACTGGCGCATCGGGCGTCAGCATCGAGAGGCTGCCCGCGTCCGGCAACGCCCAGCGCGTGGTCACGCTCTGGCTGCACACCGCCACCCGCACCTGCGCAAGCGCCTCGCCCGACGTGTACGTACCGCTGATACACGTGCCTTCAAGCACTGCACTCGGTGTACCCTGCGCGCGCGCCGTGCCCAGCAGGCACGGCAACAGCAGCAGGCAGAATATCGAAAGCTGTTTCTTCATGTTCATTGCCTCCTTGCGCGCCCCGGTACGGGCGCGTCGCCAGCGCAGTAACTGCAATCCGTTGGGAAGCTTCGACCGCGTGCGTATTGCGATAGGCGTAGGCGCGCTGCGCGGGCAAGCCGTGTGCGTAGTGCTTCGCCACGCAAGCCGTTTCTCCTTTGAGCGGGGCAGGCAAATGTGGCGGGTTGCCGCCGCCGCGCAACAGGTGGCAACCCGCGTGCAACGTGGCAGGCCTGCCCCACTGTATATGAAAGGAAGCGGGCGACAACGCCCGCTTCCACTTCGTTTACAATACCGCAGTTCGCTAGTCCGCCCATCTGGCAACCATTGCAGCCGCCTTCCGCGTCTGTCAAGCGCACCCCTGCCCGTCGCCTTGGGCCGTTGCGCCAAAGCCCGCGGGAGGTCGCGCGCTTGCGCAGTTTTGCCGCAGCTCGTTTGTGCGTGCGGCTACTGCGCCAGCCGCTTGTAAGCGTCCTTAAGCGCGGGGTACAATTGCGTATACTGCGCATAGCACGCCGCATACTTCGGCTGGTTTTCCGCAATCGGCTCCTGTGTGATGCCGGTGTGGATCATACTGTCGCACGCCTCGCGCACGCTGGGGTACAGCCCCGCGCCCACGCCCGCCAAAATTGCCACGCCCAGCGCGGGGCCTTCCTTGCTCTGCGTGGTGCACACCTTGCAGCTGAACACATCCGCCAGCATCTGCCGCCACAGCTCGCTGCGCCCGCCGCCGCCCGTGGCCAGCATCTGCGCGGGCGTCACGCCCATCTCGCCCAGCACGTTGAGGCAGTCGTTCAGCGAGTAGCTAACGCCCTCCATGACCGCGCGGATCAGGTCGCGCTTTGTGTGCATCGCGGATAGGCCGAAGAACACGCCGCGGCAGTCCGGATCCAGGTGCGGGGTACGCTCGCCCATCAGGTAGGGCAGGTAGAACAGTCGGTTCGCGCCGATGGGGCTAAGCGCGGCTTCCTTGTTCATCAAATCGTACGGGTCCACGCCCATGCCCGCGGCGGTGTCGATCTCCGCGCGGCAGAACGTATCGCGGAACCACTTGAGCGACAGGCCCGCCGCCTGCGTTACGCCCATCACATGCCACGCGCCCGGCACCGCGCAGCAGAACGTGTGCACGCGGCCCTTGGGGTCGATGGCCAGCGTGTCGGTATGCGCGAACACCACGCCGCTGGTGCCGATGGTCGTAAACGCGCGGCCGTCCGCCACCACGCCCGTACCTACGGCGGCCGCGGCGTTGTCTCCTGCGCCGCCCACCACGAGCGTCTTTTCTGAAAGACCGGTGAGCTGCGCAGCCTCGCGGCTGATGTGGCCGGTCACCTCGGGGCTCTCATACACCTTGCCCAGGTAGCGCTTGTCAATGCCCAGCTTGGTAAGTACCTCGTCGCTCCAGCAGCGGTTGGGCACGTCCAGCAGCTGCATACCGCTGGCGTCGCTCACCTCGGTGGCGAAGTCGCCGGTCAGCTTGTAGCGCAGGTAATCCTTGGGCAGCAGAATGTGGCGGCACTGGCTGTAGATGTCCGGCTCGTGCTTTTGCACCCAGCGGATCTTGCCCGCGGTGAAGCCGGTCAGCGCCGGGTTGGCGGTGATCTCAATCAGCCGCTCGGCCCCGATGATCTCCGTGATCTCCGCGCACTCCGCGCCGGTGCGCTGGTCGCACCAGATGATGGAGGGGCGCAGTACGGCGCCGTGTTCGTCCAGCATCACCAGCCCGTGCATCTGGCCGCTGATGCCCAGCGCAGCGATGTCCGCGGGGGCTACGCCGCTTTCTTTGACCACCTTGGCGAGGGTCGCAACCGCCGCGTTCCACCAATCCTCCGGGGCTTGTTCCGCCCAGCCGTTGTGCGGCTGGTAGAGGGGATACTCCACCGTGGCGCTGGCGACCACCGCGCCGTCCTGCGCAAACAGGACGGTCTTGGTGCCGCTGGTGCCCAGATCGATACCCAGCAGATACTTCTTGCTCATTGGCCTCTCCTTACGCTTTCCCAAACAGGATCTGGTTCATGACCGCCTCCAGGTATTCCTGCCTGCCGCTGCCCGGCAATGCGGGCGCGCCCGCATCCACGGCCTTGGCGGCGCACTCAGCCAGCGTTGCCTTGCCCGCGCGTATCTTTTGGCCGATCTCGGTGGTGGCATAGCTCTGGTAGCGCTCGTGCACAAAGCTGTCCATACGGCCATCCTCGATGATGGCGGCGGCCTTGATCAGGCCCAGCGCGAAGCTGTCCATGCCCAGCACAAACGCCTGGAACATGTCCTCAAACGTGTAGCTGGGGCGGCGGGTTTTGGCGTCGAAGTTGAGGCCACCGGTCAGGCCGCCCGCCTTCAAAATCTCATACATACAAAGCGTGGTTTCGTACACATTGAAGGGGAACTCGTCGGTATCCCAACCCAGCAGCAGGTCGCCCTGGTTGGCGTCCACCGAGCCCAGCATACCGTTGATGGCAGAAACGCGCAGATCATGCTGGAACGTGTGGCCAGCAAGCGTGGCGTGGTTGGCTTCGATGTTCATCTTGAAGTCCTTGTCCAGCCCGTACTGGCGCAGGAAGCCGATGGCCGTGGCCGCGTCGTAGTCGTACTGGTGCTTCATGGGCTCCTTGGGCTTGGGCTCGATGTAAAAATCGCCCGTAAAGCCGATGGAGCGGCCATAGTCCACGGCCATGTGCATCAGCGCCGCGATGTTTTCCTGTTCAAACTTCATGTCGGTGTTCATAAGCGTCTCGTAGCCCTCGCGGCCGCCCCAGAACACATAGCCGCGCCCGCCCAGCTTCACGGTGCAGTCCAGCGCTTTCTTGATCTGCGCGGCAGCGTGGCAGAAAACATC
>Ga0351952_1093_pt1 | contig 9266 bp, 12 predicted proteins | sample BONcelT113001H15_FD_205817 | JGI IMG/M metagenome (GOLD analysis project Ga0351952, IMG submission 205817) | Enriched cells from coal bed in the Powder River Basin, Montana, United States - BONCAT cells T11 rep3 HSBNCT.T11.300.1.H15 ... | reverse complement strand
CTAATTTATGCCAACAACAACAAATTTATAATTTTTATTTTGCTAATATTGCGGGAATTAATAATTGGGATTTGGTAGATTTAAGCGCGCCTTATATTGTTGGCGCGCATTTATTTGATAAAGAGAAAGATTTTTTGCATAAGTTAGCAAAGGCGGAAAATTTATGGCAACGACGCATTGCAATTGTGGCTACTTGGTATTTTATTCGGAATAATCTTTTTCAAGAAACTTTAAAAATTGCGCGAAAACTATTGTCCGATAAAGAGGATTTGATTCATAAATCTGTCGGTTGGATGTTGCGCGAAGTGGGCAAGCGCGATTTTATATTATTGCATAATTTTTTAACTAAATATTATCATATTATGCCGCGCACCATGTTGCGTTATGCTATTGAAAAGTTTCCGCCAAAGTTGCGGTTGTCTTATTTGCATGGCAAGGTAAAAAAGGTAAAGCGGTGCGGGGAAAAATTATAGATGCACGATAGATGGTGCGTGAGTAACCTATTTGGTAGCTATTAAATTCACTAAATTGAGAGATGTTGTAGTTGTTTTTTTGTGGTTATTATTATGTTTTGGCAAAGAGTGCATAATTTTCCAGTTTTACAAACCAACCAGGCGCATATTTGGCGGGCGCGTTTAGATTGTGATGCGCAAGAAATAGTTAAATTAACCGCGATTTTGAGTCCGGAGGAAAAAGCGCGAGCCGCGAGGTTTGTCGTCAGAAAAGCAGCAAATAGTTTTATTATTGCTCGTGGAGTATTGCGCACATTACTTGCAAGGTATTTAAACGCTGAGCCGCAAAATTTAGTTTTTCAGCAAAATCAATATGGAAAAATATACTTAGAAAGGATGCCATTACAATTCAATGTTTCTCATTCACAGGATTTAGCGTTGTTTATTTTTTCATGGCATCAACCTGTTGGGATTGATGTGGAATTAATGCGGATCGATAGTGAGTTTGCAGATATTGCACGCAAATTTTTTTCTAAGAGGGAAGTGGTTGAGCTATTTTCGTTGCCAAAAGAGCAGCAATCGCGTGCTTTTTTTAATTGTTGGGTTTGCAAAGAAGCTTTTATTAAGGCGCGCGGAATCGGTATGTATAGCGCTCTTAATAAATTTTCCGTGGAGGTTTCTCCGAACGCAAACGGTAGAGTTAGAATATTATATTCTGATGATGAAAAAGAGACGCAAAGTGATAAAAAATGGGTGCTTGAAACATTAGATCCTGCTGTTGCTGGTTATGTTGGGGCGTTTGTAGTTGGCAAGGAGGATGAGTTTGTAGATTGCAACGCAAGTTTTTATGATTTTGTTATTTAAGAGAGTATGTTTTGGCAAAATATGGGGGCAATATGGGTAATATTATTGAATTAAATCAGCAAGAGATTAACTGCATAAATGGTGGATATGGTGTTTCATCTGTTTTAGCAATTGGCATCGTATTATTTTCCCGTGCTAGAGGCTATATTTCTAATTCTGCGGTCGGATTTTTGCTAACAGGGATAGCTTTGGCCAATGTTCCTGCTTTTGCTTTATTTGGGGTTGTAGGCGTTGGTATTGCCTATTATGCCATTCCTAGTTATGTGCGTTCAAAGCTATCAAACTTCAGAAGAGTGGATTTGCATGTTTCATTTCTTTTATGATTTCTTTATTGACAAGTTGGGGTTAGTTAGTGAGAATAATCGGTTCAGTTTTTTATAACGGGAGTTTCGGACGATAACCAGAATTTATCGAGCACTGTTATTTTTAGTCTTGCGTTTAGTAAGTTAGGAGGGGTTCCCGAGCGGCCAAAGGGAGCAGACTGTAAATCTGCCGGCTTACGCCTTCGTAGGTTCGAATCCTACCCCCTCCAGAATTACCTGTTTGTGCGATGATTTTTTTATTTATGTGTTTTGCGGGTGTAGTTCAATGGTAGAACTTCAGCCTTCCAAGCTGATAGCGTGGGTTCGATTCCCATCGCCCGCTGAGTGAATAGAGCGCGACGCAGCTTACATTGTGGGATTGTTGCAATCTGACATTTTTGTCAATCCTGCGCTCCTTCGTCATCCTCGCGAAAGCGGGGATCTAACAAAATTAAGAAGTTATGTTCCTTAATTTTGTTGAAAAGTTCGGTTTGCAGCGGAGCCATACTGGTAGAAATAGGCACAACCGACAATGTATAAACTTAAATTAGTGATCTACGCTTTGCTAATTAAGTTTAGACGCGAAGGTAAGCTATGAGCGCGACGCAGTTTACATTGTGGTAAATGAGGAGCGCGAATAGCGCAACCGACAATGTATAAACTTAATTAGCAAAGCGTAGCTGGCCCATATAGCTTAGTCGGCAGAGCACTTCCTTGGTAAGGAAGAGGTCACCGGTTCGATTCCGGTTGTGGGCTCCAGTAAGTATTGGTAGTAGTAGGTAATTGGCAAATATAAACAAAGGGGGTAAAGAGGTATGGCAGAGAAATTTGAAAGAACGAAGCCGCATATAAACATAGGAACTATAGGTCACGTTGATCATGGTAAGACGACGTTAACGGCGGCGATGACGACGGTATTAGCGAGTAAATTTGGTGGTTCGGCGAAGAAATTTGACGAGATTGATAATGCGCCGGAAGAGAAAGAAAGAGGAATAACGATTGCGACATCGCACGTTGAGTATCAAACTGGCAAATATCACGTTGCGCACGTTGATTGTCCTGGCCATGCTGACTATGTGAAGAACATGATCACAGGAGCGGCGCAGATGGATGGTGCGATATTAGTGGTAAGTGCTGCGGATGGACCGATGCCCCAGACGAGGGAGCATATTTTGTTAGCACGCCAAGTAGGAGTGCCGAAGATAGTTGTATATTTGAATAAAGCTGATATGGTTGACGACCCTGAGTTGTTGCAGTTGGTTGAGATGGAAATAAGAGATTTGTTGAAGAAGTATGAGTTTCCTGGAGATACGACCCCAATTGTAGTGGGATCGGCATTGAAGGCATTAGAAGGAGATAAGGGGGATTTAGGGGAACAATCGATATTAAAATTAGCGCAAACTATAGATGAGTATTTTACGATTCCTCCACGTCCGAAAGACAAACCATTTTTGTTACCGATAGAAGATGTATTTTCGATATCTGGTAGAGGTACTGTGGTAACAGGCAGGATTGAGAGAGGCGTAATTAAGGTAGGAGAAGAGATAGAGATAGTAGGGATTAAACCGACGTTAAAGACGATTTGCACCGGGGTTGAGATGTTTCGCAAGATTCTCGATCAAGGGGAAGCGGGAGATAACGTTGGCATATTATTAAGAGGCACGAAGAAAGAAGAAGTAGAGCGAGGACAAGTATTAGCACATTCTGGCTCGATTACTCCGCATACTAAATTTGAAGCGGAAGTATATGTGTTATCGAAAGAAGAAGGCGGCAGACATACACCATTTTTCAAAGGGTATCGCCCCCAGTTTTATTTTAGAACTACAGACGTAACTGGAGCGGTGGAATTACCAGCGAACGTTGAGATGGTAATGCCAGGAGATAATATCAAGATGGTAGTAACGCTGATAGTTCCGATTGCGATGGAAGAAGGGGTGCGTTTTGCCATCCGCGAGGGTGGACGCACAGTCGGTGCCGGTGTGGTAGCGAAAATTATAGAGTAGGATAGAGGGCAAGCAGAAATACGACGCTTGTGTGTTACCGCTGTTAGTGGATTGTTTTGATCCATAAATTGCGATAGCTGACCAGAACCAAAAAATTCTTTGATGGCAGCTGCAATTGGTTTCGCATTTAGTAAATCTTGTGGCATTAAATTTTCTGTATCGGCCAAACCGAGCCTTTCTTTCACAACACGCTCTACCCGTACCAAACCAATACGAAATTGATTTTCTACCATTTCGCCAACGCTGCGCACTCGCCGATTTCCTAAATGGTCAATATCGTCCACTTCACCTTTGCCATCACGAATACTAACCAACATTTTGACAACATCAACTATGTCCTCCTTCGTTAGCACTCCTGGCCCTTCAAAATTTGGTCTTCCCAACTTACGATTAAATTTCATGCGCCCAACATTGGACAAATCGTAGCGCTCCGATAAAAAAAACAAATTGCGAAATAGATTCTCCGCCGAATCTTTTGTTGGCGGTTCTCCAGGACGCATAATACGATAAATTTCAACTAATGCTTCCAATGGTGTTGTGGCAGTATCAATGCGCAAAGTATCGGAAATATAAAGACCACGATCAAGCTCATTCACATAAAGGGTTTGAAAGGATTCAATGCCACCTTTACGAAATTTATTAACTAATTCTGGAGTAATTTCAGCATTAGCCATCGCTAATACTTCGCCGGTTTTTTTATGAATAACAGGTTTAGCGATCACCTTGTCAAGCAAATACTCTAAAGGAACATGCAAAGTTTTCAAGCCAGTTTTTTGTATTTGCAAAACATGACGCTGAGAAATTCTGCGCCCTTGCTCTACGATAATATTTCCAGATTTATCTTTAATATCGACAACAGCAAGCTCTCCACGCAACCACTCTGGATTTAAATCTAAAATAATATCTTCCCCTTGCAAACGGAAAGTATTAAATTCAAAAAAATTCTCTAAAATTTGCTCCGTGCTAAAACCTAAAGCACGCAATAAAACCGTGACCGGCAATTTACGACGTCGATCAATACGGACAAAAATACAATCTTTTGGATCAAACTCAAAATCTAACCAAGAACCTCGATAGGGGATAATACGCGCAGAAAAAAGCAACTTTCCTGAAGAGTGTGTTTTCCCTTTATCATGTTCAAAAAACACACCAGGAGAGCGATGCAACTGTGATACCACGACACGCTCTATACCGTTAATAACAAAACTTCCGGTATCGGTCATTAAAGGCAAATCACCTATGTAAACTTCTTGCTCTTTAATGTCTTTGACATTTTTATTGCCAGCAGCATCTTTCTCATAAATGGTTAAACGCAATTTTACTCGCAATGCCGCCGCATAATTTAAACCTCGAGTGCGACATTCTCTAACATCAAAAACTGGCTCGCCCAAACTATAAGTAACGTAGTCGAGTTGGGCATTGCCAGAATAACTAACGATGGGAAATACCGAATTAAACACAGCATGCAACCCAGATTTGGTAAGCATTTCCTGTGTGGCATTAACTTGCACAAATTCTCGATAAGACTCCACTTGTGTCGCTAAAAGATAGGGAGATTCGACGGTAACAGGATGTTTAGCAAAACTTTTGCGTATTCGTTTTTTCTCAGTATACGAAAAAGCTGGCGATACACTACTAAACCTATGACTTTTGGCTTGCTGAATATGGCTCATCAACTATCCCCACAAATAAACTAACAACTTTAATCAAAACTCATCAAAAACAAACCAACACATGCGCATTGATTTGTTTCTGCTGTTATTATCAAACCAGATTGCCGTTTCGCTCTGGTTGCTCCGCTACTTAATCTCAACAGTAGCGCCAGATTCTTCGAGTTTTTTCTTAATGCTAGCAGCATCATCTTTAGAAACGCCCTCTTTCACGACTGCAGGCACCCCTTCAACCATATCTTTGGCTTCTTTCAAGCCTAAACCAGTAACTTCACGAATAGTTTTGATGACGTTAATTTTGTTTGCACCAAAGCTGGTCATAACAACATTAAATGCGGTTTTCTCTTCAACAGCGGCAGCACCAGCTGCTGGTGCAGCAGCAACAGCAACAGCGGCAGCAGCAGAAACACCAAATTTTTCTTCCATTGCTTTAACCAACTCAACAACATCCATAACGCTCATAGCGGCAATTGCCTCTAAAATTTGCTCTTTAGTAACGGTCATTTAAGTTTCTCCTCAAAAAAATTATCAATAAATATATAATAAAATTTATAAAATCTATGCTGCCTTTTTCTCACGTATAGCTGCAACAGTACGTGTTAACATAGCATAGGGTTCAGCTAAAGTTCGTACCAATTTGGTAATAGGTGCTTTTGTTACCGCCATAAAAGAAGCAATCGCTCCTTCGCGTGTTGGTAACTTAGCTACAACATCAATATCCTCTGCCTTCAGCAGTTTGCCACCTAAAGCCAAAGCACAAACCGTAAGCTTTTCGTAATCGCGAATAGCATCTTTTAACAAACGCGCCACTGCTCCTGGATCTTCTTCCGAAAATGCCAAAAATACTGGACCAGTTAGTGCTTCTTGCATGCACGAAAAATCAGTATTTTCTACAGCACGTCGCGCTAATGTGTTGCGTACCACCCGTAAATGAATCCCGTTTTTACGAGCCTTGGCTCGCAATTCAGTCATCTCAGCAACAGTTAAACCACGATAATCAGCAACTGCCGCTGACACAGATTTCGCCGCAACATCAGCTATCTCGCTTACGATATTTTTTTTATCTTCTAGTTTCAGTACCACTAGTACCTCCTCCTGACAACAAGAAAAATGCCGTTACACAGAAAATCTGCATCTACGGCACCGTTTATGTAGACTGAGATCATCCTCAATTAACCCAGAGTCAATTACCTTTGCAAAAAAACACAAAATTCATCAACTCCAAGATCTACGGTCTCCAACGGTAGAGATTTATTCTGCAACAACAAAATTAATATAATACGCTGCTAAATTCATTCCAACACTTTCACTTCCACCAAAACTAGAGGGATAAAAACCCTTGGTTTTGTTCGACCCTAGCTTGCGCTAGGATAACGAAAATATCGGACTGCAGAATTCCATTAATCAATACAGAACGATCTCAGCCGCAAAAAAACATTTTTACAAAAACCATCTCTAACTCTTAACCTGCCTATAAAACCCTACTAAAACTTATAACACACCTATAACTAAAAAAATTAACGCTCTTTTAATTAACTTCAACCAACTTCTAGACTCGCCTGGTCAATTACTAAGCCAGGGCCCATGGTGCTTGATAAAACAATTTTTTTGATATAAATCCCCTTAGAACTGCTAGGTTTCATTTTTTTTAAGTCATGCAACAAAGTAACCAGATTGTCTCGCAGAGCGAGAGCATCAAAGCTTATCTTGCCAATAACACAATGCACCACCCCACCTTTATCAGCACGATAACTAACTTGCCCCCCTTTGGCATTCTTAACAGCGGTCGCAACATCTGCAGTTACGGTACCAGTTTTGGGATTAGGCATTAAACCACGGGGTCCTAAAATCTGACCTAGTTGCCCAACCAAACGCATAGCATCTGGTGTGGCGATCAAAACATCAAAATCCATTACACCCTGCTTGATTTTTTCAGCTAAATCTTCAAATCCCACCACTTCAGCACCAGCTGTTTTTGCAATTTCGGCATTATTACCATCGGCAAAAACACCAACTCGAACTTTACGTCCGGTCCCATGAGGCAATACTACAGCTCCGCGCACAGTTTGATCCGACTTTGAAGGATCAATGCCCAAATTGACACTCACATCAATACTTTCATTAAACTTAAGCTGCGGCAAAGATTTTATTAATTCCAAAGCCTCTATAATTGCGTACTGTTTACCTGCACTCACTTTCTCATTGATAATTTTACGTCTTTTGGTAATTCTAGACATTGCCAGAGCCCTCCACTTCAATACCCATACTACGTGCTGTACCCATAACGGTACGCATAGCTGCTTTTAAATCTTTGGCTGTAAGATCTGGCATTTTGAGTTTTGCGATCTCTTCGACTTGCGCTAAAGTGACCTTTCCCACTTTTTGACTATGCGGAGTAGCGCTACCTTTAGGAATTTTCAGCGCTTTTAGTAACAGTACAGGCACCGGCGGCGTTTTTATGATAAAAGTAAAACTACGATCAACATAAACACTAATAATCACTGGCAACGGCATCCCTTTTTCCGTTTTTTGCGTTTGCGCATTAAACGCTTTGCAAAATTCCATAATATTGACACCATGTTGCCCAAGAGCTGGGCCAATAGGTGGCGCCGGATTAGCTTCCCCAGCTTTCACTTGCAACTTAATTTTAGTTGCCACTTTTTTTACTGCCATAAAACATATCTCCCGGGTATTAACATCCCACTATAAAATTCGGACATGGAACCATCTCAATAAAACAACACCTTATCCAAATTTCTTCGCAAGACTCCCCAAAAATAAAAGTTTAAAAAATCATGCTTTCTGCACTTGGGTAAACTCCAATTCCACTGGAGTAGAACGACCAAAAATAAGCACAGACACTACCAATCTACTCTTTTCGTAGTTCACATCTTCAACAACACCATCAAAATCTGAAAACGGACCGCCAATAATACGCACAACTTCGCCAGGTGCAAATAAAATTTTTGGCCGTGGCTTTTCAGCACCTTCTTGCACTCGATACAAAATTTCATCTATTTCTTTGTTAGAAATAGCCGCTGGCCTATCACTAGTGCCCCCAATAAATCCCATAACCCATGGCGTACTTCTCACTAAATGCCAAGTCTGATCATTCATTTCCATTTGCACCAAAACATACCCTGGAAAAAATTTCCTTTTACTTTTGCACTTCTGACCACCGCGCATCTCGACAACCTCTTCGGTCGGCACAATAATATCTCCAAACTTATCTGCCATTTGATGCAGCCTTATGCGCTCTTTAAGATTATCAACTACCGCCAATTCTTTACCAGAATAAGCATGAATTATGTACCATTTGATGCTTGGTGATTTTTCAGTTGGTATTTGTTTTGATGTTTGATCTTCTGATTCAACGTTCATATTATTACTCTTGTATTCTTCTTATACTCTTTTATAGTCTTACTTTCTTAGCTATCTAGTCAACCAGCCAACTATCCACAACAAAATAGAATCAATCACCCAAAGAACCAAAGACATGGCAAAAACTAAAGCTGCAACTACAGCAGTGGTTTTCACCGTCTCATCACGCGTTGGCCATACAACCTTGCGCAATTCCATACGAGCATCTTTTATAAACGCCCACAATCTCTTACCTTGAGCCGTAATAACACTCAAACCAAGTAAAGCACAAACCAATATTATCCACAGTGTAATGCGCACCGCCAATGCTACTTCACTGAAGTAATGATTGGCCACTACTGCCACAGCAACCATCACAGATATTAATACCCATATAGCAATATCTATTTTTGGTGACCGCAACGGACTAGTTGTTTCTTCCATTTGACCTCTTACATACTACCATTATGTATTATTTAGGTTACCCTGAATAATTATCATTTAATTAAATGTCAATAGTTTTATTAAAATATTTTTTAAAAACCCCTTCTTGCCAGTAATTTCATATGGCTAGAAAAGATCAACTTGGCAGGCCAGGAGGGAATCGAACCCCCA
>Ga0351952_1069_pt1 | contig 9836 bp, 9 predicted proteins | sample BONcelT113001H15_FD_205817 | JGI IMG/M metagenome (GOLD analysis project Ga0351952, IMG submission 205817) | Enriched cells from coal bed in the Powder River Basin, Montana, United States - BONCAT cells T11 rep3 HSBNCT.T11.300.1.H15 ... | reverse complement strand
GACTGAATCATCCCTCTGCAACCGGTGACTTCCGAACGGCTTTCAGCCTGGAGCAGCCTCTTTTCGACCTGAGCATCCTCTTTGCCGCGAACGTGGCGGAAAAAGAAGCGGAAGAGCAGAGCCTCGCCCTGCAGCGGCGTCGGGAAGAGATTGCCTACGAGGTTTTCAACTCGTATCTCGCGGTGCAGATGGCACGGGCACGGCTTGCCGCAGCGGAACAGGCGCTGAGCGATGCGGCAGAGCATCGAAGGCTGGCGCGGGTGAGAAAAGAGTCCGAGATGGGCCTGAAGTCGGATGAGTTGCGCGCCGGGACTTTTCTGGCGGAGATGGAGCAGCAATTCATTACGGCAAAAAACAACGTCGTGTTGGCAGGCATGAGGCTTGCCCTGCTAACCGGCGCAGCAGAGGGAGTGAGTCTCGAAACCAGCGAGTATCTCACCGGCATGCCCCTCGGGCGGGAGGCAGATGATCTCGTGGCGGTCGCCCTGGCAAACCGCAAGGATCTGCAGGAGCTTGAAAAAGCCGTGGAAAAGGCGCAGGTTGAGGTCCGTCTGGCCGGGAGCGCGTATCTGCCGACCCTCTATGGCAGTGCCAGCTACCAGATGAATGACCGCGATCTGCCCTTTGGTCGTGATAATGATTCCTGGCTTGCCGGCGTGAACCTTCGCTGGGAACTCTTCGACGGCCTGCGCCGCGGTGATGAGCGTGCCCGTGCCCGGTCACTGGAAAATTCCGTCCGTGAAACGCTGGCAAACGAGCGGCGCGAGGTGGCCTTTCAGGTTCGGGAGAGTCTGTTGCGACTGGACGAGGCGGAAAAGCGACGGGCCGTTGCCCGGGCTTCCCTGGATGATGCGGAAGAAAGCGTGCGTCTGGTTACGAAGCGTTTCGCCAATTCCCTCGCTACCCTGGTCGATGTTTTGGATGCCCAGACGGCCGTGAACAGGGCGCGGGTTTCGGTGGTGGACAATGACGCTGGTTGTGCCCTGGCAACCGCCCGGGTCTGGTATCGTGCGGGGATCTTTCTTCAGGAGGTCATGAAATGAGGATGCTGTCGAATATTCTTAACAATTTCAGATACATACCATCACCCTTGGCGGGGGAGGGTCAGGGTGGGGGGGAGGTCGGCCGGATCTCTATGGATTGTTCCTTCAGCCACCCCCTTGCCGCCTCCCGTCAAGGGCGGGGGCAGAGGTCTTTCTGGAAATCCTTTTTACTGTATTGTGTCCCCCTGTTTTCGACAGTGCTCATGTTGAATCTTGCCGGTTGTTCCCACGATGGTAAGGAGGAGAAGGAGCAGCCTCCCGTTGTGAAAGGTTTGACCCTGGAAAAGGTGGCTCTTGCCACCCTGCCCGAACAGTTCGAGGCATCGGGAACGGTGAAGGCAAAAAATGCTGCCCAGCTTGCGGCCCGCATCAGCGGTACCGTTTCAGAAATTCACGCACAAGAAGGAGATCGTGTGCAGCGCGGCAGTCTGCTGGTAACGCTGGTGGCCCTTGAAAGCACCTCCGGGGCGAGCGAAGCGGCCCATGCCGTGGAAGAGGCCCTGGCACGCAAGAGACTGGCTGACGTGACCTATGGCAGGTTTGTCAAGCTGTACCAGGAGCAGGCCGTAACCGGGCAGGAACTGGACACCCGCCGGGCCGAGCGGGACATGGCCGACCAGGCGCTGGCCCGGGCCCGGGAGGCTGCCCGGTCAGCTGCGGCCGTTGCCGGCTATACCAGGATCATTGCGCCGATCAGCGGAGTGGTCACCGCCAAGGCGGTTGATCCGGGCAGCACTGTTTTTCCGGGGATGCCGTTGCTGACGATCGAGGAAGAAGGCCGCTACCGTCTCGAGCTGGCGGTTCCCGAGACCCTCCGGGGAAAGGTTGCCCTGGGAGCGTCGGTTCCCGTTTTCCTGGACGGCAGTAACGGCAGTTCAACCGGTACGGTGGTGGAAATCGTGCCCAGGGTTGATCCGGTCAGCCGCACCGTTACGGTAAAGCTCGATATCCCTGCCACGGGAAGGCAATCCGGCCAGTTCGGCCGTGCACTGCTGCCGGTTGGTGAAAAACAGGGCCTTTTGGTCCCGAAAACGGCTGTCCTGGAACGGGGGCAGCTCACTTTCGTCTGGGTGGTCGATGACGGGAATATTACCCGCATGAGGCTGGTGAAGCCGGGCAACGCCATGGCCGAACGAATCGAGATTCTCGCCGGTCTTTCCGCCGGGGAGCGGATCGTGGTGGGCGGTATGGAAAAGGTGACCGACGGGGCACAGGTGAAGTGAGAGGGATTGTAAGTCCCTTACCCCATACCCCGTACCCGTACCCCTTAATCTTTAATCCTTAATCCAGTAACGTTGAGTGCTTCTATACCGCCAGTGGAGTCCTACATGAACAAGCTCGGAATCGCCGGTACCATTGCCCGCGCTTTTATCGATTCGAAGCTGACCCCTCTTATCGTCATAGCCTCACTGCTCCTCGGCCTCTACGCGATTCTGGTGACGCCGAGAGAGGAGGAGCCCCAGATAGTGGTGCCGATGGTGGACATCTACCTGCCGCTGCCCGGCTCGACCCCGCAAGAGGTGGAGGAGCGGGTGGTCAAACCATTCGAGGGAAAACTGTGGGAGATCAAGGGGGTCGAGTATGTCTATTCCACCAGCGGACCGGGCATGGGGATCATCACGGTCCGCTTCCTGGTGGGCGAGGACCTGGAGAAATCGCTGGTCAAGCTCTACAACAAGGTGATGAGCAACCGGGAGATCCTGCCGCCCGGTGCCGGCGAACCGCTGGTGGTGCCGAAGTCCATCGACGATGTGCCGATCGTGACCCTGACCCTCTGGTCCGGGCGCTATGATTCCCATACCCTGCGCCGTGTTGCCCGGGAACTCTGCGACGAGCTGAAAAAGAGCGTCAATGTGGCCGAGACCGGGATCACGGGGGGACTCCGGCGGCAATTGGCGGTGCGGCTCGATTCCGGGAGGCTGGCCGTGTACGGGCTGTCGCCGCTCCAGGTGATCGGTGCCCTGCAGAAGGGTAATGTTGCGCTTCGTTCGGGAGACATTCCGGGAGACAACCGCGAGTACCTGGTGGAGGGCGGCGATTTCCTCGCTGATGCGGAGTCGGTGAAACGCCTGGTGATAAACGTCCACAATGGCCGCCCGGTCTATCTTGCCGATGTGGCCGAGATCCGGGATGGTCCCGAAGAACCGGATCAGTACCTGTTTTTCGGTCTCGGTCCGGCGGCGAGCAGCAAGGGGATCAGTGGCGAACCCTGGAGAAATTACCCGGCGGTCACCATTTCCGTGGCCAAGCGGAAAGGGGCCAATGCCACCTGGGTGGCGGAGGATCTGTTGGCGCGGGTGGAATCCCTGAAGGGAAAGACTATTCCTGCGGATATTCAGGTTACCGTGACCCGTAATTACGGCGAGTCCGCCCGGGAGAAGAACAACGAGCTGCTCTTCCACATGTTCCTGGCGGCTCTCTCGGTGACGATTCTCATCGCCCTGTTCATGGGCTGGCGTGCCGGGGCCGTGGCCGCTATCGCCATTCCCGTTACCCTGGCCCTCACCCTGTTCTTCTTTTCGCTGTTCGGCTATACCCTGAACCGGATTACCCTGTTCGCCCTGATTTTCTCCATCGGCATCCTGGTGGATGACGCTATTGTGGTGGTGGAGAATATCCACCGCTATTTCACCACCACCAGCTTCAAGCCTCTGGAGGCGGCAATCAGGGCCGTGGACGAAATCGGCAACCCCACGGTGCTCGCAACCTTTGCGGTCATCGCCTCGATCCTGCCGATGGGTTTCGTCGGCGGACTCATGGGTCCCTACATGAGGCCCATTCCGGTTGGGGCGAGCATGGCCATGCTCTTTTCGATGCTGATCGCCTTTACCGTCACCCCCTATTTCGCCTACCGGATGATGAAGGGCGAGTCCCATTTCGCCAGTGATACACCGCCTGAGGAGTCACGCCTTACCCGCTTCTACCGCGTGATCATGGGCAGGCTTCTCCACGACCGGAAGATCCGCGCCGCTTTCCTGGTCGGGGTCGTGGTGCTGCTGCTGGCTTCGGTGAGCCTGCTGTTTCTGCAAGCCGTCACGGTCAAGATGCTCCCCTTCGACAACAAGAGCGAGCTGCAGGTAATCGTAGATGCCCCGAGCGGCACCGCCCTGGAAGAGACGGCCCGGCTGGTCTCCGAGATGGGGGACGCTCTGCGGACCTTTCCCGAGGTGACCGATTTCCAGACCTATATCGGCACCAGTGCCCCCTTCAACTTCAACGGTCTGGTGCGCCACTACTATCTGCGGCGCGGGGCGAATCTGGCCGATATCCAGGTAAACCTGGTCGGCAAGTCCGAGCGGTCGGACCAGTCCCACGACATAGCCAAACGGATCCGTCCGGTACTGAAGAAGATCGCCGACCGCTATGGTGCCCGCATCAAGGTGGCCGAAATTCCCCCCGGGCCGCCGGTGCTCTCCACGTTGGTGGCGGAGGTGTACGGCCCCGATCAGCAAACCCGCATCGCTCTTGCCGGGCAGATCAAGGACATCTTCAACAAAACCCCCGGCGTGGTGGACGTGGACTGGTACCTGGAGGATGATCAGACCCTCTATACCTTTGTCGTGGACAAGGAAAAGGCCGCCCTTTCCGGCATTTCCACTGACGACGTGGCGAAAACCCTGCGTATAGCACTGGGCGGGGTGGATGCCGGGCTCTTGCACCTGCCGGGGGAAAAGGAGGCGGTACTTGTCAACGTGCGGCTGCCCCTGAACCGGCGAAGCTCGCTGGAGGCTCTTTCCTCTCTCTACGTTCCGTCGCCGGGCGGGAATGTTCCGCTGTCCCAACTGGTCCGTGTGAGCAGGGGCATCGAAAACAAGAGCATCTATCGCAAAAATCTGAAGAACACCGTGTACGTGATCGGGGATGTGGCCGGCGAGATCGAAGCCCCGGTCTACGCTATCCTGAAAATGGGCAAGGAGATCGACAAGATCAAGCTTCCGGACGGCTATCGGGTCGGCCAGCTGGCATCCCGGCAGCCCTGGAGTGAGGAACAGCCGTCAATCAAGTGGGACGGCGAATGGCACATCACCTACGAAGTTTTTCGCGACCTGGGAATCGCTTTCGGCGCGGTAATGGTTCTCATCTATGTCCTGGTGGTGGCCTGGTTCCGGAGCTTCACCACGCCGCTGGTGATCATGGCACCCATACCCCTGACCCTGATCGGCATCCTGCCGGGCCATGCGCTGTTCGGCGCCTTCTTCACCGCCACCAGCATGATCGGCTTTATCGCCCTGGCCGGGATCATTGTCCGTAATTCCATCATCCTCATTGACTTCGCCGAGCTGAAAAGGCGGGAGGGGCTCCCCCTGGATGAGGCGATCATCGAGGCGGGTGCGGTGCGTTTCCGGCCCATGCTCCTGACCGGTGCCGCTGTTGTGGTCGGCAGTTTTGTCATCGTCTTTGACCCGATCTTCCAGGGGCTGGCCATTGCCCTCATGTTCGGCGAGATTGCCTCCACCACCCTGTCGCGGGTGACGATACCGGTGCTGTACTATCTGGTGGAGCGGCGGAAGGAAGTGAGAGGTGAGAGGTGAGACGTGAGAGGTGAGACGTGAGACGTGAGAGGTGAAAGGAGAAAATGCCATGTACATTGACCGTTTGCTGAGAATCATTGCCGGCGCGTTTATCCTGCTGTCGGTCCTGTTGGCTGTGAAGGTCAGCCTCAACTGGCTCTGGTTTACCGCTTTTGTCGGGCTGAACCTGTTCCAGTCGGGCTTCAGCAACTGGTGCCCGATGATTACGATTCTGGAAAAGCTTGGCGTGCCGCGTTTTCCGAAAGGCCATCATGCAGAATAGACTCCGTATTACCGTCCTTTGCGAGAATACCGTCGGTCCGGTCTCCGGAACCTTGGGCGAGCATGGCTTTGCCGCCCTGCTCGAGGGTGACGGGCCGAGCATCCTCTTCGACACCGGCATGGGGGAAACCCTGCTGCAGAACGCGGTGCGGATGAATCGTGATCTGCACCGGGTTGAGCAGGTGGTCCTTTCCCACGGACATTGCGACCATACCGGCGGCCTTCTTCCCCTGCTGAGAAATTGTGGCGGCAAGGAGGTCTATGCCCATCCCGCGGTATTTTCCCGGCGCTACCTGGTCAAGGATAACGCCGAGAGCATTCCCATCGGCATTCCGTGCGACGAGGCCTTTCTGCGGGGGATGAAGGCACGGTTCAATCTGGACGACCGGTTCCGGGAGATCGCCCACAATGTTTTCCTCACCGGCGAGGTGCCGCGAAAAACCGCCTTCGAGAAGGGGGACCGGGGCTTGTTCCACGACCCTGAGGGGCGCGAAGTCGATTTGCTGAAGGACGACCAGTCACTGGTAATCAAGACCTCGAAAGGGCTGGTTCTCCTGCTGGGCTGCTGCCATGCCGGGCTGGTGAACACCATTGAGCATGCCCGGGAAAAAACCGGCGAGGAGCGGGTCTACGCCGTGGTTGGCGGCACTCATCTTAATTTCTGCTCCCCCGACCAGACGGATGCGACGGTGCAGGCTCTGCGCAGTTTCGGGATCGGCAAGATCTGTGCAAGTCACTGCACCGGTTTTGCTGTTTCAGTACGGCTGCAGCGGGAGTTTCCCGGCGAGTTCCATCCAGCCAATGTCGGGTATATGCTGGAGACGGGATAAAAAAAGGGGCGACCGTGCGGTCGCCCAAGGAGGGAAAAAAAGTCGCTCTAGTCGGTTTTAACTGACAGATTCCTTTTTCCGTTGTAGATGAGCATTACATGAACTGTGCCAGTTGGAAAATTTTGCCAACCGGAGTGAAATCAGCTTTTTTGGTACCGGCTGGTTTTCGAAGGAAAACAACGGCCCGTCAGGCCTTGTGCCTTGCGGTGAGGGGCTCGAGGGCCGTTGCCGGTGAGATTCCGGGGATGCTGAAATGCCGGGTGGGAAGTGATTGTTGCCTTGGGGTTATGACGTGGGGCTGCCTGGTTTTTGTGCAGCAGATGCCCTTTGTCGGGCACTCGGAGCCGGTCACATTTACCTGATCCCGACAGGTTCCTGGATCAGATCCAGCACGGCCTGTACCGTTTTCTCGATACCCGTGGCGGATTCCGAGATCCGGGTCGCCAGCATGTAGGCTGGAGTGGAAACGATCTTGTGCTCCTTATCCAGCACGAATTCCGTGACCGGGCAGTCCACATGTTTGCTGCCGGTCTGATTGATGGCTGCCGCGGTGCCGGCGTCGCTGCCGATGGTAACGGAGGGGGCATACTCCTTGCCGAGCAGCGTCGCTATCAGGGCCGGCGCAATGCAGATGGCCCCGATCGGTTTTTTTGCCGCGGCCATTTCCCGCACGAGACGGGCAACGTCCGGCTGAATGGCCGCATCCGCTCCTTTGGCGGCGAAGTCGCAGAGGTTCGTGACTGCCCCGAAGCCGCCGGGGAGGATGATCGCATCCAGGTCTGCCGCCCGCACATCCTTGATGTTTCTGATGGTGCCGCGGGCGATCCGTGCCGATTCCACCAGCACGTTTCTCTTCGCACCCGTTTCTTTCATGGTCAGGTGATTCACTTCGGATAATTCCATATCCGGAGCCATGCAGACCGCCTCCGCGCCATTCCTGTCGATTGCCAGCAGGGCCAGCACCGCTTCGTGGATCTCGCTGCCATCCCTCACCCCGCATCCGGAAAGTACCAGGCCGATTTTCTTTTTCACGCAATCCTCCTTGCCTGTACCAGGCTGTGTCAAACGGAATGCCTTCCGGGACGCTGTGCGAATGCATCAAGGTTTACAGATACAGGTCTACTTCTTTGCTGCCGGCTTGACTTCGATGTTCACGGCCTTCATCTGGTAGTAGATCGTGGCCTTGGCTCCCACCTTGAGGTCGCCGCTGAGCTTGGTGTCCTTGTCGCGGGCGATCTCCCACTTTTCCTTCCCTTTCTGAATGGTAACCATGTCCGGCTTAACGTCCAGTACCGGTCCGGTTACCTGGTAGCTTTTCGGCGTGCCGGCAAAGGCAACAGACGAAGTCAACAGCGTGGTGGCGACAAATGCAGCGATACGTTTCATGGTGACCTCCTTGGAGCCTGTCGGACTAAGGAAATCGAAGCGAAAATTCGACTAGGCGAGGACAGATTTTGTTGATTTTGCAGGGCAATAGTTGTTCTATTGACCAAAAAAGCGGCGGAATATGGACCGTCTAGACGGATTTGCAGCAGATTTATCCTAAGTCCGACAGGCTCCTTGCATCAGGGTAATGGATTACAGGCCACTACTACCAAAGAAACGGCAGATGTCAAGGGACGGGCAGCCGGCCGACGTCGACTGGAGGCGATTCTTATCCGCTATGTGCCGCCGCAGAGGGGCGCGACACTGTTTTCAGCCTGTCAGAAAATAATCACGCTGACGGTAAACAGCAGAATGCAGAGCAGCGACCCGGCACTGATACAGGCGATGGCGAATTCTTCATCAAGCCGATACTTGAGTGCGATGATGCTGGTCGTAAGCGCCGGAGGCATGGCCGTTTCGAGGAGCGTGACGCGATAGGGAAGCCCGTCTTTTCCCAGAAGATGGAACACCAGCAGCAGCAGCAGAGGGACGAGAATCATCCGTATGGTGAGGCATGCGGCGAGCGGTTTGCAATCCCGAAGCGAGGCGAGTCGGACCCTGGCACCGATAAGGAAAATAGTGAGGGGGAGGGTCGTCCAGCCGAACCAGCCCAGAACAGTGCCGAACGGGCCGGAAAACCCGAGGCCGGCGATGTTGAGGGCCAGAGCGGCCAGGAGTGCCAGGAATGGGGGAAATTTCAGACAATGAAATATACTTTCCTTTCCTCCCGCAATGAAAAACCCCAGGGTGAGAAAGACCGGAAACATGCCCATCTGGTCGTAAATGACAGCGTAGGAGAGGCCGGTTTCGCCAAACAGCGCATAGGAGAGCGGGTAGCCAAGCAGCGCAGTATTGGGGAAGGTCGAGACGAGGATGAAAACGCGCAGCCGAGTGTCTTCGAGCCGGAGGAGCTTACCGACGGCCAGGGAAAGCGCCGCCCCGGCGAACATTACCAGCCAGGCAATGACGGCAATATCGAAATGGGCCTTGCGCAGATCAATGCTGCTGATGGTCATGAGGGTCAGACACGGCAGAGAGAAGCTGAGGACATAGCGCACCAGGTGGGTCAGGTGTTTTTCCCTGACCACTCCTGCGCGGCGGAGGATCAAGGCAAGGCAGAAGATGCCGGTTATCAGCAATATTTTATCCATGGGGTCTCCGGGAGAACAGGTTGTCCGGGGGGAACTAAACGTGATCTCTGAAGCCTGCTCTACCAGAAATGACAGCGGAAGAAAAGGCAAAAATGCCGGAAGCCGAAGCGGGCCTGTTTCCGACCCTCCCAGCGCTGTCGGCTGGGGGAAATTGCATTGACATCCCGGTGCTTTTTGGCTACCCTACTTACATTTATCCCCGAAATTCCAAACGTTAGCGAGGTTTTTCATGCACGGGTTCCGCTCCATAACCAGCCTTGTTGTACTGCTGACCCTGATTTTATCTTCCGGGTGCGAGAAGAAAGACGGGGCCATCTACTATGAATCCAATCGCAAGGGAACAGCTGATGCCCCGGTGAAGGATGTGCCGAAGGATATTCTTGCCACCCAGCAGGCCTTTTCCGCCTTGGTGAAGCAGGTTACTCCTTCGGTTGTCAATATTTCCACCATCAGCAAAAAGAAGCTTGTCCAGCCCCTTTTTCAGTTCTCTCCCTTCTTCAACGAACAATTCGACGGAAATCAACCCCGGTTCCGCAGAGATAACAGCCTCGGGTCCGGTTTCATCATCAATCGGGACGGCTACATCCTTACCAA
>Ga0351952_1105_pt1 | contig 9841 bp, 11 predicted proteins | sample BONcelT113001H15_FD_205817 | JGI IMG/M metagenome (GOLD analysis project Ga0351952, IMG submission 205817) | Enriched cells from coal bed in the Powder River Basin, Montana, United States - BONCAT cells T11 rep3 HSBNCT.T11.300.1.H15 ... | reverse complement strand
ACTTCATCCGCAACAACGGCAAATCCGCGACCGTGTTCGCCTGCACGTGCGGCTTCAATAGCGGCATTGAGCGCGAGGAGATTGGTTTGGTCTGCGATATCTCCGATAATATTTAAAATACCCTTTACTTGCTGTGCTTGGGATGAGAGTTCCTGTAACTCATCAGAGAGACTTTGTTGAATTTGAGCAACCGTTTGTATATCATTATTCATTTGCGTAATTTGAGTATTAGCTTCACTCAAATTAGAATTGGCTTCATCAATTTTGCAGGTCGTATCACGTGCTGAAGCGGTTGAAATATACACGATAGATTGTAATTCCACAAGCTGTGTATGGGTTACTGCGATGTCTGCCGTACTCGTTTCAAGACGTTGACGAATCGTACCGGCTACATTGTTAAGCTCTTGTGCCGTAGCGATACTCTCAAATGAGGATGCTTTGATATTGGTAAGGATTTTTTGAAGTTCTTCCATCGAAGCATTCATTTCGTATGCGGCCGTTGAAAGCTCGTCTTTACCCTCTACGTTAATCCGCTCTTGGAGATTTCCTTTACGTAAATGGTGAATAATCTGAGAGAGAAGCGTTATTTTATGAAGAAGCTCACGGGTAATAACCCGAAGGGTAATAAAGATGACGATCATACCGATGGGAAAGATAACCGCTATTAGGAGAATCGTTTGGTTGAACTGAGTTTGAGCATCGTTGTAAAGCGACTGAGTATTTTCCAACTGAACCGTGATAAGTGTATCAAAAAGATTGCCTAATGGGGCAAAACTAAAGGGAAAATCGCTTTAAACTAAATCATGTATCTCCATGATATCCCGATTTGTAATTGCACGTTCAAGAGCGCTCATAGCACGATCTGCCCGCGCAACTTGACGTTGAGCATCTTCAATTTGCAGCCGTTCTTTCTCCGTTTTAGGAGATTTCAAATAAGCGTTCCATTGCGTATTAAACTGTTTATGCGCTGCTTTAACCGCTTTCAAATCGTTTTCGTATTCCCCTCGCCCTTCAGAAATCAATTCTGCTTTTGCCTGAATCACATTAATCATTGCATATTTGCATTGTCTAAGCTGATCGAGAGGATGGAGACTTTGATCATTGATCCGCTCAAGTGACCCATTCGATAGAAACATACCGATGATACCTATTGAAATGGCGATAACAGCAAATAGCTGTGTTGTTGCAACAATAAAAGTAATTTTTTGACGTATGGTGAGACGTGAGATAATATGGAGGGATAGCATGAATGTACCTTCAGAAAAAGTGCAGAAGTGTAAAACTCAATGGTTACAGAAACGAAACAGAGTATCCTTAAACTTCATTCCTATCTTTTTTTCCCATCTCACTCTTAATACGATCGGTGCTAAAACGTATAGTGAAAATTCAATGAAGGAGAGTTTTCATGAAACGGATCATCAGTATCTACACCGAACATAAAAACAGTGTTCAGTTTTACCTTCGCACCACAATGGAAAATTTCCACCCTCTATCAAAAGATGTCAAAGATATGCGACGTTTTTTTGAATCCGAAAAGTCGGCGGAAGTGATCTATACCGTTAATGACACCTTTGTACAATGCTCACCCAGCTACGGTAGAAACTACATCGACGAAAATCGTAACGGTGCCGATAAATCATTCTATTTTAAATGGGTCAGCTTTACCAATGAACCTATCCATATCAGTAATCCCTATCTTCATCATGTTACAGGTTTACCGACGCTAAGTGCGGTAAAACGTGAAAAAGATTTCTATTTTGTCGCCGATTTTGATATGTTAAAGCTTCTCGAAGAGCTCCGTCTCATCGAACACAACAGCGCCTATGAGCAAATAAACCGATTTGTAATGGGAATCGGCGGATTGTTACTGGGGATTGTATCGGTATTTTTAATCTTATACGGCGGCTATATTTTTTACGGTATGCTTATCTCATCGAACTCTGCCGAAATGGTCATGCATAAAATATTTACCTCTATTATCTCCATCACTATCGGTCTTGCAATCTACGATTTAGCAAAAACACTTATCGAAAATGAGGTACTTTTTAAAACATTCCATTACGGTAATGATCTCCAAAATAAAACTCTAACCAAATTTCTAACCTCTATTATTATTGCACTCTCCATAGAGTCGCTGATGGCGGTATTCAAAATTGTGCTAGATGATTACACTAAACTCATCAACGCTTTTTATCTGATTATCGGGGTAACGCTGCTCATTGTAGGAACCGGAATATACAATCTTCTTTCTCGTCAAGCGAAATAAATCCAAAGGTTAGATTATTTTTAGGTATAATTTATAAAATGAATGATAATTCAGACAGAGTAATGGAATAGACATTTTGAAAGATATACAAAGCTCTTTTAGCGAATATTTTAGTAATAAGCGCATACAACAAACTCCATATTATCTTATTCAACTTCTCACTTTCAATATGATTGTGGTCGTTACGCTTACTATTGTTCTTCTTTATAACCTCGGATTTAATCGACAAAAAGATCATTTAATCGAACTGGTTGAAACACAAGCCGTAATGATCAATATAGTAGCGCAACAAGAGCTTCGCCTTCATAAAAATATTTCTGCCGAAATGAAAAAAAAGCTTGCGGAAAAAATCATTCAAAAAATCTCAACGGCTCATTACCAATACGCGAGTTTGGGAAAAACAGGTGAGTTTACACTGGGAAAACGTGAAAATGATAAAATCCAATTTTTAATAAAACAGCGCCATTTTAATATTAATAAGCCGGCGTCAATCCCATGGAATTCAAAGCTGGGTGAGCCGATGCGCCGTGCTCTCAATGGGATAAAAGGGGCAGATGTCACCTTCGATTATCGTGGAACAGTCGTTTTAGCCGCTTATGAGCCTATTAAAGAGCTAGAATGGGGGCTAGTCGCCAAAATGGATCTCTCAGAAGTGCGTGCACCCTATATCGAAGCGGCTCAATATGCACTTGGAATAACACTTCTATTAGCTTTTGCAGGTAGCCTATTTTTTTGGTATTTTCTCCATCCGCTCGTTCAAAATATCGAAGATTCACGCCATTTCAGCAGTATGTTGATTACTAATTCAACTGCAGGACTTGCATTATGTTCATTAAAAGGGAATCTCATCGATGCCAACAGTAGTTTTCTAAACCTGATTGGTTTTACCTCAGATGAGATAAAACGAATAAACTATTTTAGCCTCATTTCTGATAGTTTTTTAGCACGTGAAAAAAAACATTTGACCCTTCTCGTAAAAAATGGGAATGTCGCCCCCTACGAAACCCTTTATGTCAGTAAAAGTGGTAAACATACGTGTGTAAAAGTCTCAGGTAATATAGTCTCAATTAAAGGGAAACCCTACCTATGGCTTAGTGTCGATAGTATTCAAGATTATAAAGAACGTGAAGCAGAACTTTTACTCTCAGATGCTGTGTTTCATAATACATCTGAAGTTATTTTTATAACCGATGCATCTGAAAATATTATCAAAGTCAATGAAGCCTTTACTCATGTAACAGGGTTTGAATTTGAAGATGTCGTTGGAAAAAATCCGAAAGTATTTAAATCAGGGATTCATGACAGCCAATTCTATGATGAGATGTTTCATGCTATCCATATCCTAGGGAGATGGCGTGGCGAAATATGGAATAAACGTAAAGATGGCACCGTTTACCCCTCATTGCAAAGCATCTCTGCAATTCATGATGATGCAGGAAGACTCATCCGTTATGTAGCTATTCTTACCGATATTACTATCCAAAAAGCGTATGAAGAGCAATTATTAATAGACTCTCATCATGATAGTTTAACCGGTTTGCCGAATCGGTTATTTTTAAATCAAATCCTCAACCAAACACTCGCACGTGCTCAACGCTCCCAAAAAATATTTGTGCTCTTTTTTATCGATCTCAACCTCTTCAAAGAGGTTAATGATACGTATGGACATGAAACGGGAGATATTCTTCTAAAAACAGTGGCATTACGCTTACAAGAGAATATACGTTCAGATGATTTTGCCGCCCGTTTTGGAGGCGATGAATTCACCATTCTTTTTGAATCCATCAACAACAAAAATGATGCGATCAACGTTGCCAAAAACCTTATTGAAAAAGTTGCACAAAGTTTTTACGTTAATGATATAAAATTCACCCCTTCCATTAGTATCGGAATTGCTTTTTATCCCGAACATGGAACGGATGCAGCAACATTGCTCAAATGCGCGGATCAAGCAATGTATTTTGCAAAACATCATACCGAAGAACATTATTCCCTATTCAATTAACATAAAATGCAACACAAATGCAACGCTAATACTATAGGATACAAACTCGCGTAAATTTTATAGTGACAAAGGAAGCACGTGATGTTAGAAAAATTAAAATTATTTCTTTTCAAAAGAAAAAGTCTTCATTCCGATACTCTGGCACAATGGCTTGTATCTTCAGGAACCATACATGAAACAACCTATCTAAAAAAAAGAATATTTCTTAAATAAACGCAATCCTTTCTATAGGGTTTAAAGTTCCCCTCCTCCGCGTATCATATCCATACCGTATTTATCTCTCACTTTGGTTAGGGCATCCGTAAGATTCCTCATTTTGGTATCGTTTTGGATTTCAAGTAAATCGAAGCTTTTAGGATCATGATGGATAAATTTACTCGCACTCATCGCAATATGTGTCACACGAATATGGGGATAGATATCAAGTTCTTTAAATTTTTCAATCGTAAAACTTTGCAGAAATGTTTCGTTAAAAAGGCGATAGAGGGTATATTGTTTTTTAGAACTCCCCCAGTTCTCATATCCCAATGAAAAAGAGTAGGTCGTGGGATTCACCCCAAGCTTCATAATTGTATGACTCCAATGACGGACAAGGATATGAATTCGTCGAAACAATTCATCTCGCTCTTTAATCGGATGATCCATTGAGCGCGATATCCCTATCCCTTTTCGTGATCGATTCGCTTGCACCGCTTCATTATCACTCCCTCTGAACCGTGCATATAGATCCGATCCTTGTTTTCCCCACGATTGAATGAGTGTATTCGATTTCCATGCATCGCCGACCGTTTTGATCGCGTAACGCTCCATCTTAAGGGAGAGTGCTTTTCCGACACCCGGAAATTCCCCTATAGGAATATCTCTGACAAACGATTCGATTTCGTCTTTGGAGACGACACAAACACCGTAGGGTTTTGCCGCAGAAGTTGCCAGTTTGGCAATCCACTTGGAACTGCTCGCACCAATGGAAACGGGTAGTTTAAACTGCAATGTAATTTGATTTTGAAGGTGTCGGATAAACTCATACGTATCTTCTTCCGCTATCCAGCCTCGAAGGTCTCCGAACATCTCATCAATACTGTATTGCTCCATCACAGGAACTACGGTAGAAAGATACTCCATTAATTCATGACTCATTGTGTGATACAAAAGATGGTTTGGGGGAAGGAGGATGAGATGGGGGCAAAGACGAAGTGCCTCATGAACACTCATAGCTGTTTTTATCCCATAAGCACGTGCTTCATAACTTGCGGTAGTAATAATACCCCTTATCGTATCTCCGTCTCTAAAATAATGGGTACTGTCATGCTCGGCATGAAATAAAGAAGGGACAAACGCTCCGGTATTCAACGTCATAAGTTTTTTGGCACGCGAGGGGTTTTTATCGAAAATAAACGGATCTCCTCTCCCCCCTACAGCCACACATTTCCCTTCTAATGAGGGATTACGAACCCGTTCACACGAAGCAAAAAAACAATCGAGATCCAAATGAATAATCATAAATAGGATAATAGAGTGATTTTAGAAAAAAACTCTATTACCTGTCAGATTGACATAGAATTAGAGCAATTCGAGTTTGTACAAAAACAATCGCTCTTTATACGAGGGGATATCGAGTTCCTGACGATATTTTGCAATAACACGGCGCACCATTTTTACCCCGAAGCGTTCCTCAATCATTTCATGGAGGGTTTTATCACTGAAAGGATCGTCTTTATTTTCACTGCTGACGAGACGCTTGAGAAAATGTTTGATCTCCGATGTCGATACCTCACCGATGGAGTTGGAGAAAAAGTCTTTAAACGCGAACAATCCCCGTTCGGTCTGGATATATTTATCGGCAATCGCACGGGAAATCGTCGATTCGTTAAATCCCAACTCATCCGCGACATCCTGAAGACGGAGCGGTTTGAGTTCTCCTCCCATAAAAAATGTGTATTGTTTTTCCAATAAAACCAAGGCAACGTTATATAAAGTCGCTTTACGTAAATCGAGAAGTTTGACCAATTCTCGTGCCTCTTTAAATTTTTGTTTCGCAAAATTATCGTATTTATCGATCATATTGACCTGTAAATCGGGATAAAACGCATGATTAATCCGAATATTGAGTTCTGATCCTGAGAACTCGACAAACAAATCGGGGGTAATCTGTGCTTCAGGCTCCATGTACTCCAATGCGGGAGGATTTTTCAGATGCTGCAATACATGTTTGGCATCATGAAGACGGGGGTGATTGATAAACTTTTCCATCTTATCAAATTGCAAAATCATCGCTCCGAGCAAGATACTTAGCTCATCATCCAAATCATAATCGCTCAATTGAAATAAAAAGGACTCCTTATAATCTACCGCACCGACACCGGAGGGTTCCAAATGGGCAAAACGCTGACGCACCCGCTCTACCGTATGAGCATCGGTATCGCATTGGACTGCTACCTCCTCAACAGAGCCTTCAAAATATCCCTCATCATTAATATAATAGACGATTTGACGCGCTATCTTTTGGGATATCGGTGTCGGAAAAAGAGGGGCTACGATCTGTTCATCAAGTTTTTCATAGAGTGACGTCGAAGAGATGCTCAACCACTCGATTTGTTCACTCGAAGAGTTGGAAACATAGTTCTGGAATGCACCGTATGCCGCAGTACCGCCGGCTACGGCGTTAGACTCTTCAAAACCTGATTTTACTTCTAAACAGGGATTTTCATTGGTAATAACTTGTAGATGTTTTTCGAGGTCGTTTAGGGAACATTGCAATAAAGGTAGCCACGTCTGCATTGAGAGTCGCGGGAGTTGTTTTTGTTTATAAGAGAGTGAAGTTTGCATAATAATCCGCCTAAAAAAATACACATTTATTCAACTAAATGCATATAGTGTTCTTGTGAAAAGTATAGGCTTTTTTTAAGCAGAAGAGTGATTAAAAAACATACAACTCAGCATAAAGCCAAGTTGTATCGAAGAATTAGTATTTAATACGTACCAATCCGTTTGGCGCGACGACTTTCATTTGACAAGCAAGACGAGCTTTAGGGTTACTCTCATTGAGAGTTTTAAGTACCGCTTTCTCTTTATCGTTGATTGGACTCATAAATTCCATACCTGACTCGATCATTACGACACAAGTACCGCATTCACCGTCACGGCAACCGAATGGAAGCGCACTTCCAGAAGCTTCTACGATATCTTGGATCGTTTTGCCCGGGTGGACATTGATCGCCAAAAAGTCATTCATAATTTCTACACGTGTTGTCATCCCAACTCCTTTAATGATTATGATGTTCGCTAAACGAATTGTTTCCGTTTAGATGTTAGCCCGAAGGCACTAGAAATACTTAATACGGTTTGACTAAGATTGTATCTTTGATAACACATTGGCAAGCCAAACGTACCGGAGTAGGACGATTGAATTGTTGAGCAATTTCAGCCTCTTTTTTAGAGATAGCACCCATTGAAATCAACGTTTCAAGCTCTTTGTCATCCATATAGACCGCTTTGCCTTTTGACGCGTATTCTTCTGCATTCGGATCCATTGACTCGTTTGTAGCGATGTCTTCGATCCGTACGATACAGCTGCCGCACATACCGTCTTTACAGTCTGTCGGGATTACAATACCGTTGCTTTGGGCAACTCGTAATAATAGATCACCGGCTTTAGCGTATACACGTTTATTTTGACCTTCGCCGAAGCCGCAAAAAATGACACTGACCATCTTAAACCTCCTCATATTTCCCACATGACATGATCATGACTTCATGTTCAATGTAGTATGCACAAATCTCAAAAAGTGCAGATTACTCCCCCTCTTCTTGAGATTGCGCCGCTTTCTCAGCCGCTCGTGCAGCCCGATGCTCTTTGAGCCATTTCAACTCTTCTGCCACTTCATCGTATCCATCTTCTTCGAGAGCATTTTCAAGCTCCGCTTCACGACACCCAAACGTCATACCTTCTTCGATAAAGTTCACTTCATATACTCGGATGGTCTGCAAAAAATCGCCGATTTTTCGAACATACCCCTCAGAACCTGCATCAACTAGGACATCACCGACACGTGCATGAGGATAGGTTCCGTCATTTCGTATAGCTTTTACAAGGCGAACTCTTTGACCGACTCTAAATACAGATAGAATCTCATCTTTAGTTGACATCTTGTAGAGATTTGTTTTTCGTGCTTCTTCATTAATCGGTTGTTCAACCTCATTTTCAGAAGCTAATGGTGTTTTGGCTTGTACAGGCGTGGACTCCATGACTGACCTCCTCTACATCACTGCAACTGCTCGATGTGGAACATGTTCCGCAAGCACTCGGCTTATCGAACATAGCCCAAACATCGGCGGCAGAGGGGCTATAACCGTTTTCGAAATTTTTATAAACAGTAAGAAGGGCGAATTTATAGTATTCAAGCAATTTAGTGTCACCACCCATATCATGCCCGCTTGCTTTTTCAACAAGCTCACCAAACTTTTTCATGATATGAAACCGTTTTGCATTTACAAGACGCTCGTCGTATGCGAGATCAAAAAACTCAAAAAAATCTTCCGTATCGGTTATTTTTTGAAATTCAGCTAACGTTCCCATGATAAACTCCTTATAGTCCTATCTCGCTTTTGAGTTGACTTGCCCAAAGGGTTACACGTTCCTCGGTCAAATCTTCTTGATTAACATCATCGATCCCAAGCCCGCAAAATTTACCCTCACGTTCTGCGAGTGAAAATTCATATTCGTATCCGCTTGTCGGTATATATCCGTAAGCTTCGGCACCGAGAGATACAAACAAATCATGCATTTTTCCCAAAGCACTCAAAAAATGTTCGCCGTGTGTTTTTTGATCACCCGCACCGAAAAACGCTACTTTTTTACCGCTTAAATCAGGACGATCATTACTCAAATCATAAAGCGGATCTACCCAGTCTCGCTGAGGATCACCCTGACCCCAGGTGGATGAGCCGAGAATCAATACATCAAACTCCTCGAACTGCTCAATCCCGTCAAAATCTTCTTCCATATCGATCAATTCCGCACCTTTGATCTCATCTGCTAAAAGTTCTGCCGCACCCCGTGTGACACCGCTACTGCTTCCGAAAAAAATTCCCACTTTTGCCATTGTTTACTCCTTATCCTTGTTGTATACACGGTTTGTATTGTTCATAAATTTCTACTGCACTGGAGAGCATTTTGTCTCCGTCTTCAAATAATGCCTCAAGTGAACGAAAGCTGAAACGGTGTGCATCTTTAAAATATTTGTTAACGATACAGATACGATCTGCGATAACCGCACATCGGCCGAATCCTTCATGGCTCATCTCCATGATAACATTACAGACAACCCCTGTTTTGCGCTCAAATGAAAGTGCTACCGCTTTATAAATCATTTTGATGTCATTGATCATCATTTCATCGATATCGGCGATCAAAGGTACTAGCTTCAGCTCTTCTTTGGTTTTGACGTATTTTTTGATGAGCAACTCTTCATCACTAATTCTCGACCAATTACCGAATTGATCGAGTGCACGAATTTGACGTACAATCTCCAACCCAAATTCACTCAATTGTTTTTCTGCTTCCATCTTCT
>Ga0351952_1104_pt1 | contig 9877 bp, 9 predicted proteins | sample BONcelT113001H15_FD_205817 | JGI IMG/M metagenome (GOLD analysis project Ga0351952, IMG submission 205817) | Enriched cells from coal bed in the Powder River Basin, Montana, United States - BONCAT cells T11 rep3 HSBNCT.T11.300.1.H15 ... | reverse complement strand
CAAGCAGAATTTTTGCCCAGCGTGTAGCCGCGATCGGGATGGCGTTGGTACCGTTGGCGGCAATATCGCGTTCAATCGCATTAATAAAATACTTTTCTGCGTTCTTAAAATCACCTTCCATGTAGTAAATACCGCCGATTACAACGGCAATACTGTTGCGCATCCCCACATTTTCTTCGGGAACCGCATAAATAGCTTCCTGGATTGAACTGTTGAGTTGCACGTGCTGGTTTTCCATATCTTGTAGATATGCCTCAAGAACATGAGCAAACGCCAGGATGCCCTTTTGCTGTGGAGTTAACAAAGAAGTTGATTGTTGTTTAATTGGATTAAGATTTTTTTTGGACAGTCTCGAGCATTTTCCTGGTAACACCGAGTTGGCCGGTAATTACTCCCGCCCAGGCATTTTGCAAACATAACGCTGGGCGACCCATCAGGATTTCTTCAGGTATGTGCTTAACTGTCAAGAAGAAGCTTAAGTCAGTCGTCCGCCAATGTATGATTACATATTTCTCCAGAAGATCAGCTGCCAGTTCAAAATCTTTGGCTTTAAGGGCGTGGTCCAATGCCAATTTGGATTCTTGATGATGGTCAAACCAGGATGATGCCCGCTTGTGAAGCAGTGTCCACTGATGAGGATTGTTAAATTTTAATCTTGTAATCAGCAATTCAGCAAAAAGGTGATGATAGCGGTACCATTGGCGGGTTTCATCAAGTGGAATAATGAACAGATTGCTATCCTCAAGCTCTTTGAGTATTTCCTGACATACCGCATAGGAATATAGTTCATCATCCAGAATAGTTTCACAAAGCGCCGCGTTTAACTGGTTGAGTATTGAAGTGTAATTCAAAAAATTTTGAATTCGTTCTGGCTGTTCATTGAGAACTTCCTCAATTAGATAGTCCAGTATAAAGCGGTGCGTGCCTGAAAAATCCTGCAAAAACTTCTCGGGATCCTGATTGGATTGCAGTGCTAAAGCGGCCATTTGAAGGCCGGCAATCCAGCCTTCAGTTTTCTCTTCAAGGATGGCAACCTGTTCAACAGACAAGTTGAGGGACATTGTTTGCTTGAAAAAAGCGACCGCTTCTTCAGTAGTAAATTGCAGATTGCCTTGACGGATTTCAATAAGTTGACCGCTGGCACGTAAGCGTGCCATTGGAAAGGGGGGATCCTGGCGGCTAATGATCACCAAACTCGCATTTACCGGTAAAGAATTGATCAACTGCCGCACTGCCTCATGCAAGGCGGGTACAGTGATTAGATGAAAATCATCCAGCACTATTATAAAGTGCCGGACAAAGGCGTTCATATCTTTAAGAATTTCCTGCACAGTTTCATTGACGGGTAAGCTGGGCATTTTGAGTATTTCTTTTGTTGACGGCGCTAGTAAAACCCCGATTTTTTCCAGCGCAGCAAGGAGATATGAAAAGAATTGAACCGGTTGGTTGTCACTTTCATCCAGTGAAATCCAACAAGTTTTTCGATCTTGAACATGAATCCAGTTTGATAGAAGGGTGGTTTTGCCGTAACCAGCAGGCGCAGATACCAGGACAAACTTACGCTCGGGCAGATTTAACTGATCCAGTAAGGCAGTTAACCGGGGGCGAGGGATATAATTTGCCTGGGCTGGAGGGATAAAAAGTTTGGTTTGGAGAATGTTTACAGCCATAGGATTCCACCATAACAAGGTAGTACTACCTGTTTATATTATATGGAATCAGGCTAAAAGAATAGAGGTCTAAAGGTTTTCTAATGGGCCAATATTAACTGCTGGCGAATTGCTTAAGATGATTTCTCCGCCGGTGATCCGGTGAGCATGGGTGTAAACATTGAAAGAATTGAGCCGAGCATATCCTACTAAAGTGATTTGCCATTGGTCGGCCAGCTCAATGGAATAATTATTTGGTGAAGTGAGGGAGATGATTACCGAGCAACCCATGCGGGCTGATTTTTGTAACATCTCTGAACTGATGCGGCCGGTGGTCAGGATAACCGGTTGGGGTAAAGTGACGTGGTTTAAGACGCAATAGCCGGCCAGCTTATCCAATGTGTTATGGCGGCCAACATCGTCGGCGATGGCCAATATCTCTTTTCCGTCACTTAATGCGGAAGTGTGAATTCCGCGTGATTCCAATTGTGTCTTCTGCGCATTCACAAATTGCTGAAGAAGGTCATTAATGGCTTTTGGTGAAAGTTGAACGTCTTTAATTTTTGGTAGAGGTAATTCGGGTAAGTCTTGAGAGGTTTGTCCGCCAGAGCATCCACTGGTCTTGCGCCAGTCCATTGGTTTTTCCAGCCTTTGGTGAGTCCAAACGTCCACATTATCGTTTGCCGGACACACATAAACACTAGCCAAATCTTGCAAGTTTTGAATAAGACCTTCATTATATAGAAAACCAACTCCCAAGTAATCCAGCTGTGCCGGTGAGCAAAGCATATCCATCCATGTCTTCCCGTTCACTGTTAGTGAAACGGGTTTTTCAACCACAATCTGCTTTTGAGCAATTTTCCAATCGCCCGCGGAAAATTGATAAAATTGGATGGATTTGCTTTTGGGTGAATTCATCGGTCGCTAATCGTTTTTTGTTTATACATTTTGCAATTGATTATATAATTTTTCAGCAGAAGTCACCCCATAATTAACCAGCAAAGGTGTTCCATTTTTATTAAGGATAAATATTGTGGGAATGCTTAAAACCCCCCATTCTTTCGCCATTTGATGGTTTTCATACGCATTAACTTCGACCACATCTACTTCATCTCCCAGCAATTCTTGCAACCGTGATAACGCAGGACGTTGGGTGGTTCTGCAATGGACACAATCTGGAGTGGTGAAGTAAAGGATGGTCTTTTTACCAGCCTTGCCAGTTTTGAGCCAAGGCGAATTGTTACTCACCTTCTTCAAATTCAGCAAAGTAACAGCCTTGAAGGTCAAAAAACCTGCCGCGATTATTGCTAAAGAAACAGCTAAACGTGCTAAAAAATTCAATTCCACAATACCCTCTATTTCGGCCGCATTCCCGGTAAAGTACCCTCAGGGGGTGATTTTGTGAAGCCTGGAATGTTCAATTTGTTCAACCAGTAATATACAGCGCAGCCAACGCAGTAACCAACAAACAGGTTGAGTGCAGCCAGTCCAATTACCAGCCAGGATAAAGCCCAGCCGATCAAACCAGCATCCACGAGAAAAGCCAAAGTTGCGCCGGTTAACACTAATGCTCCGAATCCCTGGGCAAAACGATGCGGCTCAGCATTGTCATTAACGAGGAGTGGTTTGACGACCCCGGCAGGTTTCAATAGTAACTGATAAATGAACGCGAAGCCAGGACGTTTCATAACGGTACCTGCCAGCATGAAAAGGGCAACTATCCCCACCAGCCAGGGAAGATTAAGCACGAATGCCGCAAGCAGCAAGATTATAATGCTGGACTGGTTCGTCCTAATGGATTGATGATCAATTTGAGTTAGTATATTTGACATAACACACCTTATTAGTAGTATTATAACTTATTTTAACTTCACTTTGTTACTTAATGACGGTTTGTACAAAATTATTGCAGGCAGGATATGATTATAAAACTTGGAGCGGTGATAGGATCACTTCGATATGCTTTGATTGAAGTGATCCTGTTTTCGATGTGTCTATTGCACGGCTCAAACCAATCAGGTCAGAGAAAGCGCTCGATCCAAATCCCATAAGATATCCTCGATATCTTCCAAACCGATACTGAGACGGATAAAATCTGGCGACACACCTGCCGCAATTTGCTCTTTTTCGCTGAGCTGGCTGTGGGTGGTCGTGGCTGGATGAATGGCCAGGCTTTTTGCGTCTCCTACATTTGCCAGATGGCTGAAGATCGCCAGGTTTTCAATGAATTTCATCCCGGCATCGGCGCCGCCTTTAATTCCGAAGCCCATAATGGCTCCCGGCCCTTTAGGAAGATATTTTTTTGCAACTTCGAAATCGGGATTGTCATTCAAACCCGGGTAGCTTACCCACGAGACCTTGCCATGTTGGCGCAGGAACTCAGCGACCTTTTGGGCATTGGTGACATGCCGCTCCATGCGCAAGCTGAGCGTTTCCAGGCCTTGCAAGAAAAGAAAGGCATTGAAAGGGGAAAGACTTCCGCCAAAATCACGCAGGATTTGAACGCGCGCTTTGGTAATATACGGAGCCATACCGCTTGCCGATAGATCAGCAAAAACCAGCCCATGATAGCTTTCATCAGGAGTATTGAAATTCGGAAACCGGGGGTTGCCTTTCCATTCAAAATTGCCGCCATCTACGATCAATCCACCAATCGAGGTGCCATGCCCGCCAATGAATTTTGTTGCAGAGTGAACAATAATATTGGCTCCATAATCGAAGGGGCGTGCCAGGTATGGGGTAGCAAAAGTGTTGTCAATCATTAAAGGAATTTCAAATTCTTGCGCAATTCTGGCAACTTCATCAAAGGGAAATACATTGATTTGTGGATTACCAAGCGTTTCTCCATATATCAGTTTGGTATTGTCACGGATGGCGCGGCGAAAACTATCCGGGTCTCTGGGGTTAACGAATGTAACCTCAATTCCCAGACGTTTAAAGCTGTGGGCAAATTGCGTATGCGTTCCACCATACAAGGTGGATGAAGAGACGATATGATCACCTGCGCCGGCCAGGGTAAATATTGCCTGTGCTTGGGCCGCGTGACCAGAACTGACTGCCAGAGCGCCAACACCGCCTTCCAGGTCTGCAATGCGCTGTTCTAAGACGTCATTGGTGGGGTTCATGATGCGTGAGTATATGTTGCCAGATTCTTTTAGCGCAAATAAATTGGCGGCATGTTCGGTGCTGTTGAACACATACGATGTGGTCTGGTAAATTGGAACAGCCCGTGAATTGGTTGAGGAGTCTGGGGTTTGGCCAGCGTGCAGCTGGCGAGTACTAAAACCAAATTTATGTTCTTCTCGATTCGTTGCCATTTTTTAAATTCCTTATAATCACTAATTATGTTAATATTTTTTTAGTCAGCTTTTCCGTTTATCAATTCCGCCTGCCTGAATTGATTGATGTCATAGGGTGTTTCCTGGTAAACGTGGTAATTAATCCAATTGGCGAAGAGTAAATTGGCGTGTCCTCGCCAACGAACAATAGGGGGGAGAGAAGGATCGTCGTTTGGATAATAGTTAACTGGAATGTTGATTGGTGCATTGGCTGCCACGTCTCGATCGTATTCTTTCTTCAAAGTGCCGGGGTCGTATTCAGAATGGCCAGTGACAAAAATCTGCCGACCGTCCTGGCTGGCGACGATATACACTCCCGCCTCTTCTGATTCGCTGAGAATTTTTAATTGGGGTACTTTTTCAATATCGCTTCGGCGAATTTCGGTATGCCGTGAATGAGGGGCGTAGAACAGATCATCAAACCCGCGCAGTAGTTTTTGATTCCGCTCAACTACTTTATGAGGAAATACTCCAAATTGTTTTTCAGGCAGCGGGTATTTGGGAATGCCGAACTGGTGATACAGGGCTGCTTGCGCGCCCCAGCAAATGTAGAATAATGAAAACACATGATTAAGTCCCCAATCCATAATATCTTGCAACTCATTCCAATAATCTACTTCTTCAAATGGCAGGTGTTCCACCGGCGCGCCGGTGATCACCAATCCATCAAATTTTTCTTCACGGACCTGATCAATCGTCTGATAAAAAGTGAGCAGATAATCTTCGGAGGTGTTTTTACTTTGGTATGAACTGGTACGCAGCAATGTAACTTCCACCTGCAGTGCTGTGTTTCCCAGGAGGCGCAGAAGCTGTGTTTCGGTGGTCACTTTGGTAGGCATTAAGTTCAAGATAGCAATCTTGAGTGGTCGAATATCTTGATGAATGGCGCGCTCTTCATCCATCACAAAGATATTTTCATCGGTTAATACTTGTTTCGCGGGAAGTTGATTGGGAATTTTAATCGGCATCAGGGTTTTCCTTTCAAAGATTAATCGCTCAATGGAATAAAAAAGGCTGCCTTATTTGGCAGCCTGAGAATGTGTTTCCCATTGGATGGACAGGTCAAATTATGACACATCCTCCAAAGCTGCCGCCTGGATTTGCCAGCACATGACCATAGACATCATCATGGTGTTCTTATGCAAATAAATGGGGGCAGCGGGTAAAGATATCATTTCTTTTCAATAAATAAACGGTTGAGTTAATACTGAAATTATTCAACATTATTAGGGTATTGTCAATCTATTTTAGATTTAATAACAATTTATTAACATTTTCAAATAATCACAAAGCTTGCTCCCTCTTCTTTTGAAATAGATTCTTGAATTTCTTCAGGAATTCGTTATAATTATTTTCTATTTAGTTGATCAGGGGGATTTATATGACAATGAAAGATTATATTACCTGACATAATATCGGTTTCGGTTTTTCCTTATTTATATGGTGGACTATTGCTGTGCCTCAGGGGTGACATGGGGTAATTTGTTGACTTTCCACCAACTGATTTACCCATTCTGGTTCGTTAGGATGAGTTTGATTTCCCATCAGTAAAAGCCAGCACTAGAAATATTAAGAAAAAAGAGGAGGTCAAATGCCGTCTTTTACAATTTTGGCAATGAATCAAGAAGGTGTGTTGCTGGGGGATGAAAAAGGGAAAATTATTGGTGTTTCTTATCGCTGGTACCAAACCTGCCGAGATGAAATTAAAATGCCGCGCTGGGTGACTACTCCCGAATTCATTCTCGATCCGCCTGAACTGGTGTTGCCAGAAGGCATGGCCAGCGATGGGCTGTTCTCAAAGGTAAATTTATCTGGGAGGCGGGCAATCGCGGCTGAAGTTCGTGATGACCAATATGGGTTGAGGGCATTTGTTTACTTCGACGCGCTCAGCTGCAGGTGGGTGGTATTTAACGATTTGCTAGCAGATTAAGGAGGGAGTATGAATCTCTTTGAATTTCTCTTCACCAGTTTGATTTATCAGGAATTTGTGAAACATGAAGAAAAGGATTTGGAGCGGAGGTCAATTGAGAGGGAAGAGGACTTTGAAGAGCCTGATTACTTTGAAGATTATGGTTTTGAAGAAGATGGATGGGCGGATGATCTTTAATATCAATTTCGTGAATAGATCAACTAATCATCAAAATAGCGACCGGCGGATTGAATATGAGGAGGGAAAAATGCAAGACGAAGATATTCTGATCAATGGCGAATTTGAAGGAAACATTCTTGTTTTGGAAGAACCGGTTTTGATGACTCAGAAAGAGATTAAAACCTTTTGTGATATCGCGTATCAACATTATGCGATAGAAAATGTTACTCACCACGCCTTGGACCGTGTTTTCCGAATTACTTTTCGAGAAGAGAATGATTTTGAACAACTTGGGATGGTATTTTTGGGAACACAATTTATGGACACAGCCCTATTCACCATCCCTGAAGGGATAAATCTTAATTTCTTGATGGATTAGCAGTGAGGTGCATTGAGAAAGTATTAAACTATTGGGGAATAAATGAGTGAAAATGAGCAGAATCATACCTCGCGGGAGGAAGTTATTAGAAACACCAAGCGATGGGATGATGAATAAACTAAGAAACTAGGAATTGCCAGAGAAGATTAAACCTTCAATTTAAAAAATGCCCCCATATTTCTGTGTGTGTGGGCATTTTTATTTAAGTTATTGAGGATTAAGAAAGGGCGTTCTTTATTGTGTTCTACTGAATTTCTTGATAAAAAAGTGGAAGTATAGTTTAATCCTCGCTGCCCCCGATTTTTTCCAGTTTTTTGCATGTTCCAGCAGTAGATCTTTATTGGGCGGGTTAGCGCTGTAGGATTCAATTATGTACAGCCGGGTTGCTGATTTTAGTAATTTTTGCAGCCAGGGCCAGAGAATTAATTGAGGCAGGAATTGATTTGCGTATTCTAATGGGGTGAGAGAAGCAGGCGCGGTGTAGCCCAGGTTGTCCAAAAAAGTGCGAATCCGGAAATACTGCTGTGTGGCGGAGACCTGCTGGATCGATTGTTTCGCTTTAGTGTTTGCGTATAGCCAATATGACGTGCCGATAAGAATTAAGCCCAGAAAAATTGCAATTAACTTATCTTGGTTGGTAACCCGAGACACGTTTTCCAAGGAGGTTTGGCTGCCCTGCAAATTTGAATCAGTGGCAAAAATTGGTCCATAATCCAGGGAAGGTTGAAACGCAGTGGGTTCAAATTCCACCCATCCATAACCTGGAAAATATACTTCAACCCAGGCATGCGCGCTGGACGCGGTGACGATATAGGCATGTTCTGTAAAGTTATAATTATTGGTGGCGTAGCCGGTAACGACTCGCGCTGGAATTCCTTGAGACCTCAACAGGACGGTCATGGCGGTTGCGTAATAACTGCAAAACCCTTGTTTCTCTTCAAACAGGAAGTAATCCACAACATCTCTGCCAGCGGGGGGTGGGGCAACCTCTAACGTATAAGGATAACTGGAGCGCAAATAATTTTGAACTTGAACCGCGCTTTGGTAAGGGGATGCCGATCCGGACGTGAGGGTTCGCGCGAAAGCGGTCACCCGTGCTGGCAGGGATTCTGGCAGCTGTGTGTATAAAGAAAGAATTGAAGGTGGGTAGTCTATTCCGGCATTTGCCAAATCTGCTGCGGAAACTTGCGTTGCCCATGAATCAACCCGATACGCGTTTTGAGTGGAATTGATCAGATAGGCGTCTGTTTCTTGTGATGAGTAAACCACTACGTTTTCACTTACCCAAAAGGGTTGATTCACCGCAAATAATTGGCTCCAATTGAGTGCCAGAATTAAATACTCCTGTTGCAAATAATATCTGCCCGCCGGTGGTAGCCCAGGGTCCGCGTCAGGAAATGTGACCACAGAAGAAGCATCCACGGGAAGCCAGCCGAAGCCTGTGTAGGTAGAGTATATGTCGCTGCGTAAATAATAGTTTTTCCGAATATCCCCGCTTACTTCCGGTGGTAAGGGAGGGGGATCGTTGACCTTTAACTTCAAAATTGTCGTTGTCAGGGTAGGGGGTGGCTCGAAGCGCAGCAATAAGTCTGATGTTGAAGCATTAATCTCACTTTTTTGCTCTGTTGAAGCATCCATTGAATTATCCCCTGCAGAAGCAACCTGGGCAGGTGGCTCGCGCAGACGATCAATGAACTCGTTTATTTCGCGCCAACCTTCTTTTGAACCTCCTAAATAAAGAGTGAAAGAAAGAAAACCGACCAGCAAGGAAAAAATCACCACACTGGCCAGCCAGTCCAAGCCAAAATCCCACGGATATGGAATTGAATCACGATCCCAATCGGATTTGATTTTTTCGGCAAATGAACTGCTCAAAAACAAAAGTACCAAAATCACAAATGCCACCAATACGGCAACTTTTTGACCAGAGATCTGCATTAATGTAACGATGACCATGCCAATTGGCAGAATCGCTGTGAACGCGTTGTTATCCTTTATCGATTTCCAAACCAACCAGAAGCTTACCTGCCAGCTTACCAGCCCCCAAAAAAAGAAGAGATTTCTTTCTGATAAGGGCTGTCTTATGAGCAGGAATTTATTAAACCCACTGGAAATTGCCTGTAAGGCAGCAAACAATCGAATATTTAGGATTTCTACAAATTGCCAGTAAGGTATTGTGGAAGGAAATGGCGGAAAGAATTGGTAGGAGAAATGTGTCGTGATGGGTATAAATATGATCAGGTTGTATATGACTGATACCGTCAGGGAGAACTTTGTTTGAGGAAGTAATAATCCCAACAAAGCGCCTGTAAGCATGCAGCTAATTATTGGTCCCGCATTTCGAGTGAGATGGGATCGCTCAATAATAGATGTATAAAAGAGAAGGGTCAGCCCAATTAGAAACAGCTTTTTCCAATTCATA
>Ga0351952_1095_pt1 | contig 9975 bp, 8 predicted proteins | sample BONcelT113001H15_FD_205817 | JGI IMG/M metagenome (GOLD analysis project Ga0351952, IMG submission 205817) | Enriched cells from coal bed in the Powder River Basin, Montana, United States - BONCAT cells T11 rep3 HSBNCT.T11.300.1.H15 ... | reverse complement strand
ATAAGACCTTTTATGAGTTATCTAATGGATTCGGGGAACAAAAAATCATCACTAAGATTAAAAATTGCGGCAGTAAAATCATTCTTTAAATTTTGTCAAAAAAAGGGCTTAACCGATAAAAATCCGGCTTCATTAATTCCAACCCCCAAACGAGAGAAAAAACTTCCTTCATTTTTACTTCAAAATGAGATTCGGGAGATAATTGAAAATATTAATGAAGATGAACCTGTTAGTTTAAGAAATAAAGCACTAACAGAACTTTTATATTCATCAGGTCTAAGAATAAGCGAAGCCCTTCAGCTTAATGTTTTTGATATAAACTTTTCAAATAAATCTGTTAAAGTTTTAGGAAAAGGACGAAAAGAAAGAATAGTACCAATAGGCAACAAAGCACTGCAATCAATACAAAATTATATTCAGCAAAGAAGCAATTTTAAACCTGATATCAATGAAAAAGCACTATTCCTTTCAAAAAGAGGTTCAAGAATGAATGCCGTCAATGCCTGGAGAGTTATAAATAAACTAATGAGAGAGCATACCGAAGCACCTCAAAAAAGCCCTCATGTCCTCCGTCATACTTTTGCAACTCATTTGCTTGACAACGGAGCAGACATCCAATCAGTCAGTGAAATGTTAGGTCATGCTTCACTTTCAACAACCCAGGTATATACACATGTTTCAATTGAAAGATTAAAAGACGCTTATAAAAAAGCACACCCGAAAGCTTAAAAATATCTCTTTCCCTTCCCTTTTTTCCAAAATCTTTTGTAAATTGCAAATACATATTTTTGGTAATTGGAACAAAAAACCTTGCAAGCTATTTACGAGGAACACTACGGAGCCACACTTGCAAGGATTTACTTGTTAATTTCAAACTGAATATAAAAAACTAAAAAAAGCAAATTTTATTTTAACTTTTATCTTCATTTTTCCCTTTTCAATTCTTTTACTGTGGTCCTAAAAATTTCGTGGAAGCAGAATTTGTAGTTTGCTACTTTGCATATTTTGGAATATTCCATTTTTTCTGCTCTTCAATAATAATTTTCTTCAACTCTTCTTCTTTTGGAAGATTAATCATATATTTGCTAACGAAAACCTTTTGCGTTAAACCGCCTGTTGCATATTTAACCAATTGTTCATTGTTGCCTGCACACATTATTATGCCAATGGGGTTATTATCGCCTTTTTCGAGTTCGTTTTCCTTAAAATAATTCAGGTATAAATTCATTTGTCCTGCATCGGCATGAGTGAATTCACCCAGCTTTAAATCTATCAGAACATGACATTTCAATATACGATGATAGAATACCAAATCAATGTAATAATGAGTATTATCAAATGTAATTCTTTTTTGACGTGATTCAAAGCAAAATCCCCTTCCCAATTCCATTAAAAATTTCTGCATGTGAGTAATTATTGCCTGCTCAATATCACTTTCGTTAAACTCTGCTTTCTCTTCAATCCTTAGAAATTCGAGTATATACGGACTTTTAAAAATGGAATCCACTTGAATTCCAGAGTCCTTTTTAGCCCTACTAATCACAGATTTCTTATTTTTGCTTAAACCGGTTCTTTCGTATAGTAAGCTATTCATAGCTCTTTGAAGGTCCCTAACTGACCAGTTGTTTTTAATAGCTTCGGTTTCATAAAAAAATCTTTTGATTTCAGTATCAATTTTTAAAAGTTCAATGATATGAGAGAAACTTAAATGATTGATTAAAATTTCCGGTTTTGTATAATATTTTTTCATTGCGGGAAGCACTGTTGAAGTGTCATTAACTAAGGATAGTAGCGGTTTCCCGGTGATTTTGAATTGGTCAGACACTGTCTGACCAATCTTTGGAATTTTGAATTGGTCAGACGCTGTCTGACCAATTTCAGGATATGTAACAAATAGAGTCCTAAAGAGTTTCAAGCTAGTGTGGCTGAAGCCCTTCAGCTTTTTCTTTTTAAGAATAGCGGCTAATTTGCTGAGTACTTTTTCGCCATAGGCGGCTCTGTCCTGACCATTTTGCTCATAATTAAATATGTAATAGCCGATGAACCAGTTTCTCATGGTTAGCACATAGTTTACCTGCTTGCTTGCAATATTGTGGAATTGTTCATCTACAGTTCCTATTGCATTCGCAAGTAATTCAATATCATCAATCTTTTTAACTTTCTTCATACAATCTACTTCTTATATGGTTCAATAATAATCTGATTACCGTCAATATAAACTACTCCATCTTTGTAAAGAGATCCTATAAATATTTCATCAGTTTCAAGATTTAAAAGATAAGAATTCTTAAGCACATTGTATACTAAATACTTTCCATTTTTATCAAACAACAATTCGTCATAAGTAAACCATTCCGTTTCTATTGGTCCAAAACTTTTATCATTGTAAAAAACAAGGATTTTATTTTCATCTCCTCCATCGTATATTGCATTTGTAAAGGCAAACTTAGAATTAATTGGGTTCAAAACTAAATCACTTGGAAATTCTTTTATAGGTCCGTATGGCTGATTATTATTATAAATATAGTATGAATCACCTGACTCAAATGAGTAAACTATGTTTTTAGAATCATTAGTAAATAAAATATTCCCAACACTTTTATAAGGTCCTAGCTTTTCGTCACCAAGTTTAATATAATGTTTGTCATTTTCAATTCTATAAGAAAAAGCAAGTCTATTGCAATCAGGAGATAATGTTATATCAAATATCATTTCACCAAAAGGTCCATACTTTTTATCATTCATTATGAGGTATGCATTATCATTATCAACAATACAATAAATAAAAGTCTTACTATCAGATGAAAACGTTAAATCGTTGATTCCATTATAAGGACCATACTCTTTGCCATTCATTGATAGATAATCAGATTTATTCAAAGAAACATAAGTATATGCAAAAATTTTACTATCAGGAGAAAAAATGTAATTATAAATTTCAGAATACTTACCTTTTTTTCCATTTTCAGTGACTATATAAATATTACCATCAATTTTAACAGGAAATGCATATTTTTTGCCATCATTTGAAAGTAATGGGGTTATTTGACCGAAGCTGTATATATCGTCGTATGGACCTTTTAATACTCCATCTATTATTGCATAATCTAGTTTACCTATGGATGCAGTAAAAGCCAACTTTTTTCCATCTTGTGAGAAATTTAAACATTTATTGTTAAAATGTCTTGAAAGTCCGTCATAAGGACCTAATTTCGTTTCTCCATGATATACAAAAGATTTATCATTCAAATTCACCAGAAATACAAGCTTATCTAAACTTGAATATTCGATTTGACTAAAATCATCGAAAGGACCAAAAGTCTTATCTTTTTGAATAATATAATACGAATACTCCATACCCATTAGTCCTTCTTTTTCTTCTTTTGTAACATAAGCAAAATCAATACCGTTTGTAACAATATTCTCAACTTTACCAACCCATCTCTCATCAATAGTAAAAGTTTTCTTTTGTGCTTGAATCGTACACAAAGATATTCCAAATGCTACAAAAATAATAATTATTTTTCTCATTTTATTACCTAAACAATTTGTAAAACTTTTATCCCTCCATCAACCCCGGCAAAACTCCGTAATACACATCTTTCAATTCTTTTACTGTTGTTTTGAAGTTTTCGTGGATGCAGAATTCGTCTTTGGCTACTCTGCCGATTTTTTTGCAATTAATATTATTCGCTTTGCAAAGGTCGGCTAATTCTGCTTCCTGTGCAGGATTCAATGACACTACTACTCTGGAATGTGATTCCGAGAATAATTTGCTGTGAGTTCCTTCCAAAAGTATATTAGCACCCAAATTATTATCAGATAAAATTGCTTTTTCTGCAAGACATATTGCCAAACCACCTTCAGCACAATCATGAGCAGAATTGATTAGCTTTTCTCTGATTGCAGTTAAAACAACTTTTTGCAAACGTTTTTCTTCTTCTATATCAAGTATTGGAGCTTCTCCTGTGATAATTCCATGTATTTGTTTCAGCCATTCCGAACCACCAAGCTCTTCCCTATCGTTCCCGATTAAATAAATTGCATCTCCTTCATTTTTAAATCCTGCAGACATAATTTTATCCAAATCGTCAATCAAGCCCAACATTCCGATTGTCGGAGTCGGGAAAATAGCACGATTTTTTGATTCATTATGGAAACTTACGTTGCCTCCCGTAACAGGTGTATTCAAAGCACGGCAAGCATCGCCCATACCACGAATTGCTTCGGTGAATTGCCAGTAAACTTCAGGGTCATAAGGATTGCCAAAGTTCAAACAATTAGTTATTGCAACCGGCTCGGCACCAACGCAAACAACATTTCTCGCCGCTTCAGCAACAGCCGCCATAGCTCCCATATAAGGATTCAAATATGCAAAACGGCTTGCACAATCAGTTTTAGTTGCAAATCCCTTTCCGGGAAGTTCTTTCAAACGCATAACTGCGGCATCGCCTTTGATATTAACAGTATTTGTTCTTACCTGAGAATCATATTGCTCGAAAACCCATTTCTTTGAAGCAACAGCAGGAGTTTTCAGAATTTTCCAGAATGCTTGTTCGACTGTATCTTTAGTTTCCAAAGTCTTAAAATCAAATTTTCTTGTTTCCTTTATGTATTGAGGTTCTTTGGTTTCCCTGTCGTATTGCGGAGCACCACCACCTAAAACAAGCGGTTCTGCCTGCATCTGACAAACCTGTTTACCATTACGCCAAATATTCAAAACACCTGAATCAGTAACAACACCAATTTGTGTTATCGGCACATCCCATTTATTACAAATAGCAATTGCCTTTTCTTCCATTCCTTTATGAATAATGAAAAGCATACGTTCCTGAGATTCAGAAAGCATAATTTCATAAGCACTCATTCCGGGTTCACGCATTGGCACTTTGTCCAAATCCACTTCCATACCCATTCCGTTAGGAGCAGACATCTCGGAAGTAGAGCAAGAAATTCCTGCGGCACCCATATCCTGCACTGCATCAACAACACCGGCTTTTATTAATTCCAAAGTTGCTTCGAGTAATAATTTTTCTGCAAATGGGTCGCCCACCTGCACAGTTGGACGCATATTTTCCGATTCATCGTCAAATTCACGTGAAGCAAGCAAAGAAGCTCCATGAATACCATCGCGACCTGTACGGCTACCAATTATAAATACAGGATTTTCGGCTGTCTGAATGCGAGCAGAAGCCGTTCTATCTATTTTTACAATGCCAACTGCCATTGCATTAATCAAAGGATTATCGTAATAGCAATCTTCAAAATAAACTTCTCCGGCAACCGTTGGAACACCAAAACAATTTCCATAATGGCTGATTCCTTCAACAACACCACGAACAAGAAATTTTGTCCTGTTATTATCTAATTCACCGAAACGCAGAGAATTAAGAGCGGCGATAGGTCTTGCACCCATCGAGAAAATATCTCTTAAAATACCACCAACACCGGTTGCGGCACCCTGGAATGGCTCAATAGCCGAAGGATGGTTATGGCTTTCAATTTTGAAACAAATAGCATATCCACTACCAATATCAATCAATCCGGCGTTTTCGGCACCCGCATCAACCAATAATCTTCCACCTGAACGTGGCAAAGTTTTCAGTAGTTTAATTGAATTTTTATAGGAGCAATGCTCACTCCACATAACACCGTAAACACCAAGTTCAGTATAGGTTGGGATTCTTCCCAAAATATCACAAACTTTTTTATATTCATCTTCCGTTAAACCCACTTCTTTTGCGGTTTCAACAGTTACTTCAATTTCCGAGTACAAATTATTATTCATTTCCATAACATTATTATATTAAATTAACAATATTCAATGCAACAAAAATAATGTTTTTATCGTATAAAATCTCATTAGAGGCACAAAAAAGAATAAAATGTGAAAAACAACAGAAATTTTACAGATAATTTCATTTTTTCATAATAAAAATAAAATGTGTTCGTTATTTACACTTTGAAAACTGAAATTGTGTTTTAAGTACCAAAGAATAAAATTTGGTTAGGATTATTAGGGGTTTTATTAATGGCGGATGAAGAAAAAGATATATTAAAAAATAGAATCAAGGAATTGGCTCGAACTCAATTTGCAAAAAAAGGGTTTAGTTATGTGAAGACTGATGATTTGGCTAAGGATTTGGGTATTAGCAAACGAACACTTTATGACCATTTCCCATCGAAAGAAAATTTGCTTTCTGCTGTCATTGATGATGAACTTAAAGCAATTGACACCCAACTGAATGCAATAATGAAATCAGAATTAGTGAAAGAAGGCGATTTCATTGGCATAATGAAGAAATTACTTGGACTTATGTCAAGTCAATCTTGTACCTTTACCAAAGAATTTTTTGATGATATAAGGAGAGTTGCTCCTTCGCAATGGGATAGGATTGAAGAATTCAGAATGAAAGGATTCAAAGCCAATTTCGATTTATTGCATAATCTTGGTGTTAAAAACGGATATGTTAAAAAGAACATTAATAAAGAAATATTCTTCCTTATTTTTTCACATGCTTTGCATAACATTATGACACCAGAAGTCATTTCAAAACTTCCATTTACAACTTTGGAAGTAACAGAAAGTATTATTGAGGTTTTATTGACAGGTGCCTTGACCGAATCAGGCAGAGAGCGGTATTTGAGAAAATAAATATATAATTCATTAAGGATTAATTAATAATAGTTAAAATAGTATTTTTTTGAAATTGAAAATAAAAATATGTTTAAATAAATAGATTGAACAGATATGAGATTTAATGGATTTTTTAGTTTAATATTAATAATGATGTTAATCGGTTTCTATAGTACAAAAGCAGAACCGAGAACTCTAACATTGGAAGAAGCCATAGAACTTGCATTGGACAACAGTACTGAAACGAAAGTCGCCTTATTGGAAATTAAAAAAGCACAGGCACGGGTTAACGAAGCATTTGGCTATGCTTATCCGACAGTAGATTTCTCAACGAATTTCACTCATTTTATTGAGAAACCGCAAATACCTTTTATTGATTTTCAAAGTTTATTGGCTTATTCCACATTGATGACTATGTCACAAATGGGAGTATTGGTGCCGGATCCAGTCACAGGTGACCCGGTTCCATTTAGCTACAATCAACCCTACAAAGAAAAATACGCATTAATGTCAATGTCATTAGCAAATTCATTTGAAACAAAATTACAAGCAACACAAATCCTCTTTAATTCAGCAGTATTTAAAGGAATTGGTGCATCGAAAATTTATCTTGATTTATCACAAGAATCATTGAGAAGTACAACCACAAAAACTGTTACAAATGTTAAAAAAGCTTTCAATGGAGTTTTATTAACCAGAGAAATGCTTGAAATAATGAAAGCAAGTCTAACAAATGCTGAAAATAATTTAAAAAATGTTAAGGCATATTATGAACAAGGTTTGGTTTCGGAATTTGATATGTTGACTGTTCAGGTACAAATTGAGAACCTGAGACCAACGATTACACAGCTTGAAAACGGGTTGAAACAAGCAAAAGACGGGTTGAAAATGGTACTTGGTTTTAATCAGGATGAAGAAATAGATGTTGAAGGCGAAATCGTTTATAACAAGGCAGATTATAACGATGTCAATGCTTTGGTTAAAAAAGCAATGAGCGATAACTATGATATTAAAACATTTGATATTAAAAAGAAAATTGATAATGAATTTATAGAGCTTGACAGAGCCGGCTACTGGCCCACAATTGCGGCTTTCGGAAGTTATTCCATAAGCGGACAATCAGATAATTTTGATTTTATGAATTATAATACAGGAGTTGTAGGAATAAGTTTTTCTATGAATCTATTCAATGGTTTAAGGACTGATGAAAAAGTTCAGCAATCAACAATAGCCGTTATGCAAACAGAAGAGCAATTAGCACAGATGAAAGAGTTCGTAAAGACTCAGGTTAAAGCCAAATATCTCGAATTGGAAAGAGTGAATAAACTTTTAGAATCACAGGAAAGAAATGTGGAACTTGCCGAAAAAGCATATAAAATTGCCAATGTTAAATATAGAGAAGGCACCGGTACTCAATTGGATATACAAAATGCTGAAATGGCTTTAAGAGTTGCGAAAACGAATAAATTGCAATCAATCTTTGAATATATTACTGCAAAAGCAGATTTAGAGCAATTGACCGGCGAAACCGATAAGAAATACTTTCAACAAGTTTTTAAAAAGACAAATAAACAATAAATAAATTATTAGGAGTTTTTAAGATGTTTTACAAATTTAAAAAATTTACTAACGGTACGATGATAATATTTATAACAAGTTTATTGCTTGTATCATCATGTATGAAGGAAGAGAAAGAAAAAACAAAGAGCATGGAAGACTTGCAAAAAGAAGCAGGAATTCCTGTTAAAGTTCTTAAAGTCAAAAAGGAAACCTTCGATAATTCAATTACTTTTTTCGCAAAACTTTCAGGAATTAAAGAATCTTCTGTTGGCACTAATTTTAGTGAATATGTAAAGAAAGTCAATGCAAATGTTGGAGATCATGTGAAAAGTGGTCAAGTAATAATTGAATTTCCAACAGATAACCCGCAACTGCAATATACACAGGCAAAAGTTGCGTTGGAAAATGCAGAAAAACTTTACAAGAGAATGAAAGAATTACTTGATGCCGGCGAAACTGCACAGGCGAATTTTGATAATGCTCAATTGAACTTGGAAGTAAGTAAAAGAAATTTCGAAGCAATGAAGCAATTCGTGAGAGTAGAAGCTCCCTTCAGCGGAACAATTATTAAATTGGATGTTAAGGAAGGCGAAGTTCCACCTGTTTCAAATCCCGGAATGCCTCGCCCTTTGTTCACAGTAGCTCAGTTAGATGTCATTAAAGCAACAATTCAGGCAAACGAACAGGAAATAAACCATATCAAAATGGGTATGACTGCTAAGATTAAATATAATGCTGAAGAATTTACAGGCAGAGTGGCAATGATATCACCTGCATTAGACCAACGTACACATGCTTTCAGTGTTGAAATTCATTTTCCGAATGCAGGTAGAAAACTAAAAAGTGGAGTTACAACTGAAGTTTACCTGAGTACATATAGCAATCCTACTGCTTTATCAGTTCCTCGCAATTTACTAATAACCGAAGGTACAAAAAAGTATGTTTTCATTGAAAAAAACGGTATTGCAGAAAAAAGACCAATATTAACAGGAGTTGAAAACGGAGTGAAAATAGAAGTATTGGAAGGATTAACCGAAGGAGACAGATTAATTAATTGTTGCAAGAATCAACTCCAGCACGGATTGAAAGTTAATGTAGTTAAGTAAATGAAAGTTAAATCTCGAATAAGAGGAAAATATGTTTTTAGCTAAGTTATCAATAAATAGACCTATCATGACAACAATGATACTATTAGTACTCTTGTTGTTTGGAGGTATCTCTTATAAAAATCTCAATCTGAATCAGATGCCTGATGTTCAGATTCCCTATATATCAATTTCTGCAGTCTATCCGGGTGCCGGTCCTAAAGAAATTGAAACTCAGATTACAAAGAAAATTGAAGACGCTATTTCTACTGTAAGTGAAATTCAAAGAATTGAATCTTACTCTCTGGAAAGTGTTTCGATCATAATAATGGAATTTAAACTTGGTAAAGATGTAAACGTAGCCAATCAGGAAGTTAAAGATAAAATTGATGCTATAGTAAATCAATTACCAACTGATGCAGAAAAACCATTAATTCAAAAAGTTGATTTTGCGGCATTTCCGATTATGGATTTGGTATTAAGTGGAGATATTGACCCACGCCAACTTTATGATGTTGCACACAAAAAGTTAAAAGATAGAATCTCGCAAATCGAGGGGGTTGCAAAGGTTGATATTACAGGTGGACAGGAAAGAGAAATTCAAATAAATCTTGAAAATAAAGTTGTTTTTGAGAACTCAATTTCACTTCCTCAACTCGTTCAAATTTTAGGTATGCAAAATATGGATATTCC
>Ga0351952_1097_pt2 | contig 10358 bp, 13 predicted proteins | sample BONcelT113001H15_FD_205817 | JGI IMG/M metagenome (GOLD analysis project Ga0351952, IMG submission 205817) | Enriched cells from coal bed in the Powder River Basin, Montana, United States - BONCAT cells T11 rep3 HSBNCT.T11.300.1.H15 ... | reverse complement strand
GGTTCGACTCGATAAAACATTAGAAGAAAAACTCAATTTTGTCTCTCGATCACTTCACAAAAAAAAGAGTGATATTATTCGTGATGCTATTTCATTCTACGCGGACACTATCCAAAACTCTCAAAAAAATCGTATCCTAAATGCAGTCGCTAAAGCCAAAGATGCCGATAAAGCTGAAAATAGTGATTTTGAAGGAACCATATATGACGCTCTATAAAGGAGAAATTTGGCTCGTCAATCTCAATCCTCAAAAAAAATCAAATGAAATCGGGAAAACCCGTCCTGCTGTTATCATACAAAATGATTTGCTCAACAATAGCGATTATGCAACGGTGATTATTCTGCCGATGACAACTGTGTTAATTAATGATGCGGAACCGTTACGATTTCGTGTGACAAAAAGAGCAGGAATTGAGTCGGATTCTGATGTGTTAATCGCACATGCGAGGGCAGTGGATAAAGAGAGGTTACTTCAAAAATTAGGCGAACTTTCATCAGAAGAAATGGAACGGATTCGGATTTTATTTAATGAGGTTATATTTTAAAGCTTTATACTCCGTGATTTTGATCCCAGATGCGAATATGCAAACGGTCACTGTAGATAAATCCCCGCCGTTTGCACAACTCGATCACCGCTTCACAGTTCGCTTCAATATGGGCTTTATCACCCCCTAGAGGCATACAGTAAACAGGGGTGAAAGGGTGAGGGGCGATAATCGCATCAATCTCCTCTTCCATATGAGACCCCAACGAAGGCTCATCGACGCTGAATTTAAAAAAACTCTCTTTGGTGTTAGCGATGATCGCACCGTAAACTTCCGGTTTTACCCGCCGCTCATACGGCTCGCCGCTGTTGGAAAGTTTGACGGAGAGGGCGTAGGTCGCTTCGCGGTAAAACGGATAACGGACAAAATCAGGGGCAATCGTCGCATTGGTCTCAAATGTCACCCGATGCCCTTGTGCAATCAGGTACTCGATGAATTCGACAAAAATAGGCTCTTTGGCATAGATCAGCGGTTCTCCTCCGGTGAGGACAATATCGACGTTGTGCGGAAGTCGATAGCCGTTCATAATCCAAATGAGACTCTGAAGCTCTTCGATCTCCATCCACAAATCACCGAACCCTTTGCGATCCACCGCGTAGACCGTATCGCATCCGAGCACTTCGCGCCCGTCAGGGGTGATTTCAATGCATCCGAATCCCTCGCATTTGAGATTGCACCCTCCGAAACGAAAAAAAAGTGACGGGGTTCCGACATATTTCCCCTCACCTTGTACCGAATAAAAATGCTCAACTAAATACAACATCTTTATCCCCCCGTTTCATAAAATGCACGGCTTGAGAGTTCTGCGTCTCCATCGCTCCAGCGATTTTTTTCCGGCTTAGTTCGGATCACTTCTTTGAGCACCAAAGCCGCCTCTTTGATATCACCGCGACGAATCGCATCTCGAATGGACATCGCTTCATCAAAATACAAACACGGAATGAGGTTCCCCTCTGCGGTAAGACGGATACGGTTGCATTTGGTGCAGAAGTCATCTTTGTGCGGTTCGATGATCCCAAACTCATACCCATCTTCAAGTTTATAGTAGTGTGAAGGTGAATGGCCGTCAAATCCCTCATCACTGAAGTGATAGCGGCTTCCGATAATACCGAGAAGCTCTGGACTTTGCATCCCTTTGATATTGACCTCGGCATGGACGTTTTCCATATATTCGATGAATCGAACTACCATTCCTCGGCTTTTACAGTATTCCAAAACATCCAGGACTTCGACATCATTCAGCCCCTTCATCGGAACCATATTTACCTTGACCTTTAACCCCACTTTTAGAGCTTCTTCTATACCCTCAAGCACTTGGCGTAAAACATCTTTTTTTGCAATCGTTTCGGCGACTTCGGGTTTGAGCGAATCAATGGAGACATTCAGACGGCGAAGGCCTGCGTTATAGAGCTTTTGAGCCGATCCTTTGAGCAAAAAAGCATTCGTCGTCATCGCAAGATCGATATCGTTTTTATAGTCATAAATCATTTTTATAAATTTATCGAGGTCTTCACGAAGTAACGGTTCACCGCCGGTTATCCGAATTTTTTTCACCCCTTCGTCTATGGCTACTTTAATAAATTCAAATAATTCTTCAAAACTGAGTAAATTTTCTTTCGGTACCCATGAAAAGGGTTTTTCGGGCATACAGTATTGACATCTAAAATTACACCGTTCCGTTACCGAAACACGTAAATAATCGACTGTTCTGCCATAGCTATCTATTAACACAATTGTCCTTGCAAGAGGAAAGTGTTCGGATGGTATCTAAAAGTTGTTTTGAGTTTTATTTATTGTGAGAGTTAAGAGGAAGAATCCCCGAAAGGGGAAACTTTTACCAGCCGCGAACGACTGCGTGACATGCCGTACAAGCATTCACGATTTCTGAATACGATTGACTCGCTTTTGAATACTCTTTTTTGTTAAGTGCTTTAAGCAAATCAGCCGAAGCTGAATCGATACGTTTAGCCGCATTAAAAGCAATATTACTCATATGCTGTTTATCTTTTGGAAGATATTTTTTATTTGCATCGACATTATGGAAAAGGGCATTAGCTTTTTGAATTTCACTGACGCCCCCCTTGATCAATGCGGGTGCATTGTAAAGGAACCCTTTTTGAACATTGCTCAAACCGTTTTCCATTTGGCTCATATTAAGCGCCAATGTCTCATCTGCCATTGCACCGACACTAAGGAGTGCCGATAATGCTAAAATTTTAACCATTTTCATCCATTACTCCTTAGTGAACTTCTGACCAGATTTTGCGTTTCCACAACCATGCCAAGATAGCAAAAATCAACGTATAAAGCATTACCCATAGACCGGTAGTCTCACGTTCCGCTTTTTTAGAATCGCCGATCTCTTCCATGTACGCGATAACTTCTTCCTGCGATTTTTCAGTCAAACCGACACGTGGCATAGAAGTACCGTGTAGCAATACTTGCGGATCATTGATAAAGCTGTGTAGATAGTGTTCGCCACGGCTTTTAATGTATTGAGATAAATCCGGAGGAGTCGCGCCCATATACGCTTTTAAATTATCTTTAGGGGTTGTTGCTTGGATTCCGGCATATTTCATATCATGACAACGTCCGCACGCCGCTTCAAATGTCGCTTTATTTGCTTCTTTACCCTCTGCTACTTTTGGAGTAACCGATTGCAAATACGCAACGATATCCATAATCTCTTGAGGTGACATCCAGTTATAAGAAGGCATCGGGAACGCTTTGCCGCTTTCAGGAGTATATTTTCCTTCTAAATGCATTGCCGTTACAGGATCAAATATAAAGTTAGCCAAATAATTTTTATCATAAATTCGGCCCGCACTGCTTAAATCCGGCGGAACAACACCGTAAGAAGCCGCTGCATCTGCGTTAGGCATCATTTGTGGATATCCTGCCGCATCAATAGCATGACATGCAATACAGTTTGCTTCGACAAGAACTTTACCGTTCTCAGCATTACCCGCCAAAGAAGTATCAACATTTTTCAGTGATTTGAAAGTGAAATCAGCCGGAGAAACTTCAGGGTGCATAATATGGTGAGCGTATGGCTCAATACCGTAATAGGTAATGCCGACAAGTGCGGCAATAACTGCTAAAATCTTAAACTCTTTCATTATTTGCCTCCCACTTTTTTGGCTTCTGCTTTGGTAATAAACGGCAATGCAGCAAACAATACCAAGAATGTCATTGATGAAGCAAAACCTACCCATGCATTTGCACCGGTCGGAGGTAATTTACCGTACACGGTAAGGACGATCAAATCCACCATCAAAAACCAGAACCAGTATTTGAAATACGGACGTTGATTTGCCGGTTTTACCATCGGTGAACGATCCAACCACGGTAATACAAAGAAAATAGCATTCGCAATTGCAAACGCGATCAAACCTAACGATTTACCTGAAATACCGGCAATTTCAAAGAAGAATCCGCGTAATACTTCGTAGCTCCACAAGAAATACCACTCAGGGTAGATGTGCGCCGGAGTTTTGAGGCCGTCTGCTTTATCAAAGTTAACCGGATCCATCGCAAAGTTGTAATGGAAGAAAACCAAATAGAAAAAGAACAACATAAAGAAGCCGAGAACAAAGAAGTCTTTTGACAAAAATACAGGCCAGAAAGGGACAACTTTTGAACCTTTTTTGTTTCCTGCAAGGTATTTTTCCGCTTCTTCATCAAAATCGAAAAACTCACCCTCTTCATTATTAACATGCGGGAATCGAAGTGCGTAAAAGTGAAATACAATCGCACCGATAATAGCTAACGGCAATAACAACACGTGAAGCATAAAGAAACGGGTTAAAGTAGAATCGGAAACATAGAAGTTACCGCGAATCCAAACAACCAGTTCATCCCCGATAAACGGGATACCGCCGAAAATTTCGGTAATAACGTACGCCGCCCAGTATGACATTTGTCCCCATGGAAGCATATATCCGCTGAACCCTTCTGCTGAGAAAAGGACGAATAAGAGCATACCAGATACCCAAATCATCTCACGCCCTTTTTTATAAGAGCCGTAATAGATACCGGTAAACATATGAATATAAATCACCAAGAAAACAATCGAAGCACCTACTGCGTGAATATGTCGGAACAGCCAACCGTACGCCACTTCTTGCATAATTGTGTAGTTAACACTGTCAAACGCCATATTAACGTCCGGTTTGTAATACATTAAAAGAAAAATTCCGGATACTACTAGAAAAGTGAACAATACGGTCAGCAAAACCCCCATCGCCCACAAAAAGTTAATATTTTTCGGAATCCAATACTCCGTCATCATTACTTTTACAAAATTAACAACACCTAAACGCTGATCAAACCACTCGAGCATCGAGTCTGCTTTTTTAAATTCTGCCATCTTATGCTCCCCCTGCTTTTGCCATCATAGCTTTGTATTCAGGTCCTTCTTCACCTAAAACAAGCGTTACACCGTCTAGTTTAAACGGCGGTATATCAAGAGGTCGTGGAGGAGGTCCGAATTTATGAACACCCGCATCGGTGAATTCACCGCCGTGGCACGCACATTTAAAATCGTGCTGATCCGCACGATATGCCGGAATACAGCCAAGATGGGTACATAGACCGATCATAACTGAAAAATAGTGGTCACCGATTTTGACGTTACGTCCATCGGTCGGTTTCATATCTTCGGTGTATTTTAGGATAAACACCGGTTTACCGCGCCATACAGCGATTTCTAATTTATTGGCTTCTAAACCTGACACGTCTACCGTCGTAAAACCGGCTGACATGACGCTCGGGAGCGGATCCCATGTCTTCTTCATCGCGATGAGCGAGGCAATCCCTCCCACAGCGGCGACGGCACCAAAGGCTTTACCAATAAACCCTCTTCTGCTTTCATCCATCATTTTCATCTCACTTAAGTTAGAAATTTAACCCTGCATCATAAGTTAAAAAGGTTTAAGTTTCTATAAATTGAAACTTTTTCTTATGAATTCAATTACTTTGATGTTACTTTTTTCGATGTTGTGATAGTTATTTGATGAAGCTGTACTTATGGCTTGCATAAGCTGTTCTTGAGTAAATTGCTCAACAATCGGAATATTCAGAGATTGAAATAACGGGATAAAATCTCTGTCATAGTCGGCGCGCTGGAGGAAAACAGGCTTTCCTCCGCCGACAAGGTTTTGAAGAACGGCCTGAGGTGATGCACTTACTAAAATATCCGTATGTCGAATAACGTCATCGTATGCTTCACACTCATGAATCACACTAAAGCTCTCTTTTAGAACTTTTTCATATCCCATAAAATGGTAAAAGCCCATCAAAAGCTCCATCTTAAAAGGTTTAAAAAGTGCTTGGTGTTTTTCCAAATCCTTTTCATAATCATCATCTCCATAGAAAAAAGCAAGGGGAATCGTTTTAGGAAGAGGTTCAAAATAGCGATCATTCACAACCGTCGTATTACAAATCCCCTCACCCTGCAAATACGGTGATATCAAAAACTCTTTAGGATGTTTGGTATCGCTAGGGTCATCACTAATGCGGATGAATGGGGAAAAAAATTGGGTCATATCATCCAATAAAGTCGGATTAATCTCAGCCGAGTCGAAAATAATCTTATCCCCGTGATGAGCGATTTGAGGAATATTACGAACCAAATCTACACCGACAGAGCGTTTTATCCCATACTCTTTCGCTTCAGAGGCAATCCGAAAATCCGAACAAAGCAAGGTTATGTCAATCTCTTTTTGAAGCTCATTGACGATGGCAACGGCGCGGTGGAAACGATCCAATCCGATACGGTGACCCGTATGAACGTAGTAAAAATAGCGCATAATAAGTGTCCTTTAGTTTTTGCGTTGCGCCATGTTATTTACAATAAAGTTTGATAATAGAAATTTGCATATATAACCTTACTTTTAATAGTTTATTTTACACTATATATAGTTAAGCGCTTTTCAATCAAAAATGTAGGTATACATTTAGATAAAAAAGATTTAGAATAGAATAGATTAGTATAGTTTAATAGTGCGCAGAAAATTATAAATATAGTTTCTATTTACATCCTTTAGATTCAGAGAATAGCTATCACCCTACAAAATCACTAATGACTATTAGCAACATAAGATAAATTATATTGAAAGATTTTAGATGTAATTTACTATGTTTAAATGGTTGCTTTTAATCTTTACTATTCCAAGCCTGTTATTTTGGAAACTATACTCTCATGTAGAAAAGCAAGGTAACAGTTCACATAGGTAAATAAAATGCTATCGGCTATCATTAGGTAACCGATAGCTTATTGAATATTTAAGGAGCAATAATGACGTGGTTAATCGTAAAATATTTGTTAACCGCAGGGGTTGTGGTTCTTGTCTCTGAAATGGCGAAACGGAGTGATAAATTAGGGGGGCTGATTGCGGCTTTACCGTTGGTTACGTTTCTAACGCTGATTTGGCTTTATGTTGAACAGCAACCTACGGAAAAAATTGCCAATCATGCGTGGTATACGTTTTGGTATGTCATTCCGACCTTGCCGATGTTTTTAGCGTTTCCGCTTTTACTGGAAAGAGTCGGATTTTGGTGGGCGTTGAGTGCTTCGGTTGCCATTAGCATAGTATGTTTTATACTTTTTTCACTTATTGTTCGGCAGTTTGGAATAGAGCTGTGGTGATAAAAAAGCATAATCTATTTGTTCCTCTGAAGTAATCCCTCTCATGATTTTCTCACGTTGAATCCATAAAATGTCATTATAAATATTTTAACTATGGAGTTTCATCATGAAAACACTTCCGCTCATCTCACTAGCACTTTTCTCTCTTTCGCTCTATGGCGCATCAATGGGCTCATCCGTTACCGTACCGGTACAAGAACATATGAAATACACTTTTGGTAATCACAAAAATCATCCGGTCCAAAAAGTTGAAGAGCGTCAATACTTACGTTCACTCGCATCTATGGACGAGATGCAAATTAAAAATAAGCTCTCTTTGCAAGGCTATGTCATTAGTACTATCAAACTTCGTGATGTTGCTTCGGAATTAGTGTATCAAGTATATGCTACGGACACTAGTGCAAAATCGTTACGTCTTTATGTTGATCCTACTAACGGTTCGATTTTAAAAACGGAACCGCTCCAATGAAATATGGATGGGGATGCAGTTTCATTCTGATACCGTTTTTAGGATATGGAATCAGTTTTAACGACCTCTCAGAACGTGCTTATTCTGTTTCAGAGGAAATGATTCAGTCCAATGGACGCATTAATACTATAGGTTTTGAAAAAGCTTCCGCCATGGCTTCTGAACCTATAAATATCGAAACATCGGCGCGAAAAATTCGTGCCGATGATAGTGCTGATAGCGGTAGAGAATATGGAGTTATGGTAGATTACTCGCTCAAAAATCCATTAGTTCGTTCGGCACAGGAACATGAATTTGAACTGTTAAAAAAAGGGATACAGCATGAAATAGCCACCCAAAAAGGACAAATACAAATTAGTTTGAAGCGTAATTGGCTTTTGTACGGATTGGAACAAGAACGCGGTTCGATCCTTATCCAAAAACGTGATTTTTCCCATAAAGCTTACCTAACTGGAGAGAAAAAATTCAAAGCCGGACGATTGTCACAGATGGAATTGTTACGTCTGGAAAGCGAATATCGTACTACACTTCAAGAAGTAGCGGCAGCTCTCATGGAGGCTGAACACGCTCAATACCGTTTGAGAGAAGCGGCTATGATGAAGGATGAAGTAATCATTGATGATATGGAGTTCACATTTATACAATCTAGCGCTTTAGATGATCGTCTCAGGGAAACTCCGTTGTTGAAATCACTGGATAACCGCATTGAAGCATTGGATGGAGCAATCGCAACGTTAAGACATTCAACCATAGAATCGGTATCTATCGGGGTTGGAATGACGCAAGAACCAACCCAAAGCAGTGTCGATTTTCGTCTCACGATTCCCTTGGCATTTAGTAGCAAGAATGAGAACAAAATTGCTGCTTTAATGAGTGAACGTAGTGCTTTAGTCCATTTACGGGAAGTAAGTAAGCAAAAACTTCAACTCAGTGTCGCTGGATTGGTAGAGCACTTAGGCGAGCGTGAAGAGAGAATCAGAGTGTTACGTGAAAATGAAAAACATTATGAGACTCTTTTTGCAATGGCACAAAAAGGGTATGAGGGGGGCGTGATGGGGCAGTTTGAATACTTAGCTTCCAAAAATGCGTATTATGATGCACGCTTACGCACACTCGAACTGAAACAAAGCTACATTCAAGAGATGGCTGAAATCGAAGAGAAAATAGGGAGAATTTGGTAATGAAGCGAAGTTTACTACTGCTGATGGCAGCAACGGCAGCGATGGCGCAAATCACGATTAGCGAAGCACAGATGAAAAAAATGGGAATAACCTATGGAAAAGTGAGTCTTACTACCAGTACAACAGTAGGCCCTCTCATCGCCAAAATTGATTATGATGAAGAGAAGTCCAAAAGCTATTTTTTGAATCATGAAGCTTCAATCGTAGGGTTAAGTGTTCGTTCGGGTGATCGTGTCAAAAAAGGGCAAATACTCTGCCGCATTGCTTCCCCTGAACTGTTGAGTGCCTCTTTTGAACTAAAAGAACTCCGCAACCGTTATGGAGCGATTCAAAATAATGCTAAAAAAGACGAATCCCTCTACAAAGAGGGGGTGATTTCGTATCGTGATTACCAAAACACCGCGCTCGAAGCTTCCGCTCTCCGTTCTCGGATTTCTACACTGGAAAGTCAGTTTACACTTGCCGGTGTTCAAGCGAGTCGTGATGGTTCATTGGTGGTTATCGCTCAAAAAAGTGGAATTATCACCGATGCGCCCTTGGCCGTTGCGGAAAAAATTATCCCTTATGAACCATATTTTCGAATTTCCGATGCAGGTTCGATGGTAGCACATCTCAATATCTCCCCTAAACAGATTTCGTCGATTTCAAAAGGGGACAAGGTCTTAAACAAATTGGGAAAGACAATAGGAATGCTTATTTCGGTTTCGCCATCTGTCAATATGTCAACGAATTCTGCTACCGCGATCGCACGTTTGCATGATCTTTCCGGTGAGCTTCGCGCGGGGACGACTAGCGCCCTGTTTGTATCGGCTTCCAAGCCTGTTGCCTCCATTTTGATTCCCTCTAATGCCATAGTAAAACATCAAGGAAAAAGTATTTGTTTTATACGTACCACGTCGGGTTTCAAAGCTCAACAGCTCGCTATCGTCGGTATGAGCAAAGAAGGAGTTCTGGTACGTCAGGGGGGCATCGACCAAGAGACACAAGTCGCTATGAGTGGGCTCATTGTTCTCAAGGGTGCTATGAGCGGATTAGGGTTTGAATGATGCTGAACTCCATCATTGAATTTTCGCTCAAACAGCGCATCATTGTCCTTTTAGCCGCTTTGGCTATTTTAGTTTACGGAGTCTATTCGTTTCTTAAAATCCCCATCGATGCTTTTCCCGATATCACTTCAACGCAAGTCAAAATCATTCTCAAAGCTCCGGGGATGACACCTGAAGAGGTAGAAGCTAGGGTCGTCCGTCCGTTGGAAGCGGAACTTATGGGGATCGAGAACCAGAGCCTTCTCAAAAGTACCTCCAAATACGCTATTGCTGATATTACGATCGATTTTACCGATGGAACGGATATTTACCGTGCCCGTGCACAGGTTGCCGAAAAACTCTCTTCAGCGATGGAATCGCTTCCTAAAGGGGTAAGCGGAGGGATGGCTCCGATCACCCGAACGAACACTTAACCCTACGATTGAAGCTTCATGATTCAAAAAATAGCTTTTGGACTTCTCTTCATCA
>Ga0351952_1099_pt1 | contig 10451 bp, 5 predicted proteins | sample BONcelT113001H15_FD_205817 | JGI IMG/M metagenome (GOLD analysis project Ga0351952, IMG submission 205817) | Enriched cells from coal bed in the Powder River Basin, Montana, United States - BONCAT cells T11 rep3 HSBNCT.T11.300.1.H15 ... | reverse complement strand
CGCGCGGGATAGAAGTCGGTGGGCTTGTATTGCGGTCGCTTGATGTCGTTCTCCAGCGCGTCCAACTCTGCCTGATGCGCGCCGCGTCGCTCAGCCTCAGCCTGGGCCGCAACTTCATTGAAGCGATTCTGTTCCTCGGCTGTGAACTTCTGCAGAAACAGCAGCGACGCCTTGACGCTGGCGCCGGACGAGTAGAACGTCTCCTGGGGCAGGCTCACCACCGCGCGGATGAACGCCCGATCCTCGCAGAACTCGCGCACGTAGGCCAACGACGGGTTGTTGAACACGCCCTCCGGCAGCACGATCCCCATGCGGCCGCCCGGCTTCAGCAGTCGCAGGCAACGCTCGATGAACAGGATTTCGGTCTTGACCTTGTTCTGGGCGTTCTTGGGCAGATCAAACAGGCTGGCGATCGGTTTGCCCGTGGCCGCGCGGACGCGCTGCTGCGCCTCCGCGTAGATCGGGCCATGCTCGCGCATGTAGCGCTCATGTACCTCTTCGGCTACCGTCACCTCGGATTTCAGGATCACATCGCCCGACTCCACATTTGCGCCGAAGGGTGGATTGGTCAGCACGATGTCGAAGCGATCCTCGAAGATGCCGTTGACGTTGATGAAGCCGTCGTGATGATGCACCCCGCCGTGGCCGTCGCCATGCATGATCATGTTCATCTTGCTGGTGCGCGCCATGCGGTCGTTCGCATCGGTGCCGTAGATGCACTTGTTTGCCAACTGCCACAATCGCGAACCTTTCTCCGTCGGATCAATCGTCTTCTGCAGCTCGGCGTATTTGCGGCGTAAATGATCGGCCTTCGCGTCCTCGGTCAGCTTCTTGGCCTCAACCTCAACCTTGAACGCCTGGTACTGCCGGTCTGCATCGGCCAGGATCTGCTGGCGCACAACCTCGAAAAAGCGGATCAGGAAGCCACCCGACCCAGACGCGGGGTCGCAAATGACCTCACCCTCCTGCGGATCCAGCATATGCACCATGAACTCGACGATGGTGCGCGGGGTGAAGAATTGGCCGATCTCGCCGCGGAAGGTGCGACCCAGGAACCGCTCGAAAGCGATGCCCTTGATGTCTTCGCTGGTTTCGGAGAGGTCGTAACGCTCCAGCTTTGCGACAATCTCCCGGCCGGTCGAGGCTTTCAGGTTGATGCGTGTGTCAACGGCGAATATCTGGTCGCCCTTGAAGTGCTGCTTGGTCTTCTCGAAAAGGCCGTTCAGCGGATCGTCACCGATCTGCTTGTCCAGGACTTCGGTGGTGAAGACGTTGTCGCGCCGGCGCTTCTGCTTGAGATCGCGCTCGACGTAGACCTTGACGAACAGAATCTTGGCGATCTCGTCGAATGCGGCCGCAGGGTCGAGTTTCTCACGGTTACGGATGATGTTGTGGCATTGGTGGAGCAGGTCGGCGAACTCGTCCTCTTTGAAGACCTTGAGTTTCTTTATGAGGTCTTCAATCTCCTTGTCGTTCGCGTCGGCGTGGGGAATGTTCTCGATCTCCTCCAGCGACTTGGGCATCCGGTCGTGGAGCACGCGCCAGAACTTGGTTTCGTGGTGGTTGTGGGTGACGAAGAAGCGGGCGCCGGTCAAGCGGGCGTAGTTGTCGCCCTGGCCGTAGTCGGCCGGGCGGATCGTCACATTGTCCGACTTGCACTCGATGACCACCAGTGGATTTCTGCCGTCCGCCTTGTCCTGCGCCGAGCGCCAGATGACGTAATCCGCTCGTGCGTGGCCGGAGCCGCGCCCCGTCACCTCCATCTCATCGGCGATCTGATCGAGCTTGAAGCCGTATTCGTTGACCAGGACGAGCAGATACTCCTGTCGAACGCGCTCTTCGGGCGTCTCCTCTAGCCATTTCTGGCGCACGTGGCTGAAGATCTTGCCGTTCCGGGCCTGAATTTGTAGCTCCGTTTCGTTGGCTGATGACATGAGGCGCTCCTCTGGCCAGATACTGGGACTCGCTGTCCCTGGTGCGGGTAGTCAAGGTGAGGAGATTATAACCGTGAGACGCGCTTAGAAGCAAACGCCGCGGACAAGACGCGCCGCGCTGCGACAAAAGTCCGTGACAGACCGGCGCGTTTCACGTATGCTGTCTGCATGATACCACCGGTAGACCTTCGAGGTCTACCGGTAAGGAGGTTCTGCCTGTGATCCAACGTCTGCGCTATCCCCTGTTGTTGGTCGCGCTGCTCACCTTGCTCGCCGCGACGTGGGCCGGGCTGTTGCGCATCGGCTGGGCCTTGCCGACCACGAGCGGCCTGGCCGCGGGCCACGGCCCGCTGATGGTCTCCGGCTTCCTGGGCACGCTGATCGCCCTGGAACGTGCGGTGGCGCTGGCCAGCCTGGGCCGGCGTTGGGTCTACATCGCGCCGGCGCTGTCGGCCCTCGGCGCGATCACGAGCCTGTTGGGGCTGCCGGTCGGCCCCGTCCTGCTGACCGCGGGCAGCGTCGCGCTGATCGCGGTCTTCGGCGAGATCATCCGCCGCCAGCCGGCCGCGTTCACCTACACGATGGGGGCCGGCGCGGCCTTGTGGGCGATCGGCAACGTCCTCTGGTTGGTTGGCTGGCCGCTCTTCCACGTGGTCTGGTGGTGGGGCGGCTACCTGGTCCTGACCATCGCGGGCGAGCGGCTGGAGATGGCCCGACTGACGCGCTTCCCGCGGGAGGCGATGGTCGCGTTCTTCGCGCTGATCGGGGTCTTCGTTGCGGGTCTGCTCGTCCTGAGCTTCACTCCGCTGGCCGATCTCGGCGTGCGCGTGGTCGGGCTGGCGCTTCTGTTGATCGCGCTCTGGCTGCTGCGCTTCGACATCGCACGCAAGACCGTGCAGCGCACCGGCCTCACCCGCTTCATCGCGCTGAATCTGCTGATCGGCTACGTCTGGCTGGCCGTCAGTGGCGCGCTGGCGCTCGTGTCGGGCCGCCAGGCCGCGGGGCCGCTCTATGATGCCACCCTGCACACCCTCTTCCTCGGCTTCGTCTTCGGGATGATCTTCGGCCACGCGCCGGTCATCTTCCCAGCCGTGCTGGGGCGGGAGATCCGCTACGGTGCGCATTTCTACGGCCACGTGCTCCTGCTGCACGCGTCGCTGGCCCTGCGCGTCGCCGCCGACCTGGGGGGCTGGGCCGACGTGCGCCGCTGGGGCGGGATGCTCAACGGGATTGCCCTGCTGTTGTTTCTGGCGGTGACTGTGCTGGCGCTGCGCAGGGGCGCGCTGGCCGCGGGGCAGCGCAGCGGATGAATCCGCCACGCTGATAAACTAAGAACCAGGAGACACCCATGAACCAGGCTCTCTTCTTTCCCAATTGGCGGGACAAAGTCATCTACGCCACGGCCAGGCCGCAGCCACAGGTGTTGCACGAGGACGACCGGGTCAAGGTGGTGGTAGCGGGCCTCGAACCCGGCGGGCAAATTCCCCCACATCCGGGTGATTTCGGCGTCTACCACTTTCTCGAAGGCGCGGGGCAAATGGCCGTGGGGGATGAAACCTTCGCGGTGCAGGCTGGTGCGACGGTGGTCGTCCCCGCCGGCGCGACGCGCGGCATGACGGTGCAGACCCGGCTCGCGTTCATTGCGGTCCGGGTCGCTCCATAGACTTTAGCGCACCACCAGCGGCAGGTAGATCCGATGGCCGCTGACGGGAGTCGTGGCCGTCGGCGTTGGCGAAGCTGTCGCCGTCGGGGTTTGCGAAGCAGTGGCGGTCGGCGTTGGCGTGGCCGTCGGCGTTGGCGAAGCGGTCACCGTGCGGGTCCCAGTCGGCGTGGCAGTCACCGTGCGGGTCCCGGTCGGCGTGGGCGAAGCAGTCGGCGTGGGTGTGGCCGTGCCGGTCTGCGGTTGTGTTACGTAAACCTCGCCTGCGCGGCCCAGCCCATCCGTGTAGGTGTAGCGCCCAAGCTGGTTCATCTGCCGCTGATAGGTCTGGCCCGGCCGCAGCATCCCGCCGTCCCAACCCACCGTGTTGCTCAGCGGGTCGAGCGCGCTCAGCGGCCGCAGCGCCGGATTCTCGTTTTGCTGCGCGATCAGCTCCGGCGACGCCAGCCCGTCCGTCTCGGCCAGCCACTGCACCGCGCTGCCCACCGACACGGTGATCGCCCGCGGTTGTGGGCCGGCCGCCGTCAGCAGGACATCGTGCGCCGGCGCTTGCGACCGCGGGGTGTAGGGCACGTTGACATGCACGATCTGATCTATCACCTGGACGACGGGGCTGCGCCACGGCTGATAGCCCGGCTTGCCCTCCACTTGCAGGTAGTAGAAGCCCGGCGGGGTGAAGAAGGCGAAGTAGCCGTCGGCGCCCGTCACCTGCGGGTTCACCTGATTGTTGTACAGGTGCGCCGGCCACGGCACCCAGCCGCCCCACTCGGTGTTCGACACGAAGGCCGTCACTGTGACACCCGCGACCGCGTGCAGCGTCGGCGTGATCGGGTCGAAGCCCTGCGTCACGTCGAACACGTAGCCGTCCGGGTCAATCAGGACGCGGCCCGACGACGAGATCAGGTTGAGGCCGCACTGCGCCCAGAAGACCACGTTGTGCGCAGTCCCGGTGATAGCGAAGGTGAAATCGGGATAGACGCCGGTGGAATCATACCGCACGCCGTCGGCGATCACCCACATGCTGCTGGGCGGCGCGGTCGTGCCAGAGGCCGGCGGGCAGTTGCAGCCGCGCAGGCGCAGGGTCGTGTTCCAGAAGCCATAGACGCCGGGCACGCGCCAGTTCTGCGTGGAATACTGCCCGGTGCTGTCCCGGAAGTTGAAGACCAAGTGCTTGCCCGCCCGCGGGCCGACGGTTGGCGTGCCTTCCCAGAGCGAATGCTGCGGGCACCAGAAGCTCTGCGACGGCTTAAGCGTGACGGCCGCGCTGACCGGGCTGCACTGCTCGCCGGTCGCACAGGCCTGCACGGTGAGGATCAGCGGGGCCGTGCCGGTGTAGGTCTGCGTGGCGGTGAAGTAGCCCGCGGCGTCGGCCTGCGTTTGCCCTGCGAGGTTGCCATCCAGCAGCAGGCGCACCGTGACGCCCGGCTGCGCCTGCCCGCGGATTTCGAAGTCACCGGCGCACATCTCGCCGTTGCCCGGGCTGACGATCAGCGGCGCGATGATCGGTATCTGCGTGACCGCGATCGCGGACAGATCGTGCGGGCCGGCATGGAGCGCCGCTGTGTTGGTCAATATCGCGCCGGGCTGCGGGGCGTCGTAGCGGGTCTTGATCTCGATCTGACCCGACTGGCCGCGCGTCACCCCCTGCTGCGTCTGCCAGGTCAACGTCTGGCCGGCCCGGCCGAAGCTCATGGCCGGGGCGTGCGTCTCGGTCTCGAAGGTCAGCGCCGCGGGCAGGGTGTCGGTGACAGTGATCGTGAGAGCCGGCGGGTTGGGTTCCGCGCTGCCGTAGTAGTAGCGCAGCAGATAGCGCTGGGTCAGGCTGCCGCTGGGGATGCCGCCGGGCTGCGCCGGCGCCACCGCCCACTGCGGCGGCAACGCGATCTTCTCGAAGGTGAACTCCTCGTTCGGGCCATAGATATACTCGTCCGCGCCCAAATCCGGCGGCGTCCCGGCCGGTTGGGGCCGCGGCTCGCCGTCCACATCATCGCGCACGCCCGCGTCCGCGCCCTGGCCGAGCGCCGCCGAGTAGCGCGTCAGGTGATAGCCGTCCGGGCCGAACCCGGCCGGGCCGGCGACCGCGCCGGTCTGGTTCACCGCCCCGACCGTGTCGGTCGTGTTGCCGTCCCACAGCGTCTTCGACACCGTCCCCACGCCGCCCGCGTTCACGCGCACGCCCGTGACATTTTTGGAGAAGATCGTGTTGACCAGGCTGGCCGACCCGCCGCTGGCAACCGACACACCGTCACCGCCATTGCGTGCGAACGTGATGTGCAGGAGTTGCGCCGCGGTGCCCGCGCCGATGCTGATCCCGCCCCCCGGGTTGTCCATGATGACGTTGTTGCGCAACGTTTGCGCCGCCACCCCGTTCAGCAGCAGGCCGCGCCCGTTGTCGCGCAGCACGTTGCCATCGAACGTCAGCACGCTGCCCGCGCCGGTGGCATAGACAGCGTAGTCGTTGCTGCTGTTGCCGTTGTTGGCAAACAGCGTGTTGCTGACGGCGACGCGGCTGTTACTGATATAGAGGCCGTAGTCATTGGCCTGCCAGTTGTTGCACAGGTAGCGCTGGGACAATACCTGGCTGTCTTGCAGGCGCAGCTCGCCGGTCAGCACGTTGCGCGCGGCGATATTGAAGCCCAGGCCGCCGTTGTTGCACGCACCGTTGATGCTGTTGACGTTGCCGCCGTAGCGCACCGTGGCGTGGCGCAGATCGCCAGATCCGCCATCGAAGATCAGCCCCGACCACTGATTCGCGGCCGTGTTCGTCGCGGAGGTGAAGGTGATCGGCTGGCCGGCCGTGCCGATGGCCGCCAGATGGCCCAACGTGCGCAGCTCGACGTTGGGCCGCCCCATCACCGTGACGCCCGGCTCCACCGTCAGCGTGATGCCCGCCGGAACCGTGAAATCGGCCGGCAGCTCGTAGCTTTCCAGGCCCGTTTCGGCGACCAGGGTGAAATCGGCCGCGGTCATCGCGCCGGCCGCCAGCAGCACGCGGTTGCGCGGGTTAGCCGCGAAGGTGTTGCCCATCAGCGCCAGCGTGCTGGCCGCGCCCTCCACGTAGATCGGGTAGTCGCTGCCGTCGTTGCCGTTGCCCTGGAACAGGGTGTGGCAGGCAGCGCATTTTTGCTGAAAGATCGCCTCGCCGGGCGCGCCGCCCTGCCCCATCGGCGCGGCCTGAGCGCGGGACAGCGAACCGGCCAGACAGGCCAGAACAACGATCACTATGCGCGCGGTACGAAGAATTCCCGCCTCTTGTGCGCGGGGAGAACCGTGAAGCGGCATTGTCGCCTCCAGATATGAGTTTAAGAACAGAATGCAGCAGTACGTATCAGGGCTGAATTATATGTGTCTTTTCGCTCATACGATAGGACAAATGTCACAAGAGGGAATCGCAATGGACAAAGCGTGCCGAACGTAGTTTGAAAATGCGGCCCTGCCCAGGACGATTTCGGCGAGGTGGCCGACTACGGCCGGGCGGTGCATTTCGAGTACAACAAAGAAGGCACGCAGATCTGGGTCAGCGTGTGGGGCCGGGCCGATCAGCCGGGCAAGGTCGGGGAGATCGTGATCTACGACGACAAGACGCTGAAAGAGGTGGCCCGCGTGCCGAACCTGGTGACGCCGACGGGGAAGTTCAACGTCTACAACACGGTGAAGGATATTTATTGAGCAGAAGTCCCGCAGGGTTTCTGGAAACCCTGCGGGACTTTTCCCCCAGCCGTCCTCTACGCCTTCAAGAACCGGCGCCGCGATAGCTTCGGCAAGCTCAGGACACCGCCCAGCAACCGTGTTCCCGACATTTTTGCGGTGTCCCTTGCTGCCGCCGGGCGACATCCTGCCGCAGACGTCGCGCCGGCGCCCTCCTGCTCAGTACACCGTAAAGTCCAGCGAGAATTCGATCGAGGTGCAAAAGGCCACGGCGCTCTTGGCTAGTTCCCGTTTCTCGGCATCGGGCAGCGCGCCGGCCTCGTCGCTGCGCCGCGCCAGGCTGTTCAGGCGCAGCTCAGCCACCAACGACGGCAGCGGTCGCTGGTCGCCGGCCAGGCTCGCGATGACCGGCAGCCACTTGCGGCCCAACTTGACGTGCAGCCGCTCGTCAACGCAGTCAATCTCGCTCTGTTGGGCGCTCAAGGGGTCGCCGAACCGATAGAACGGCTCGATACTGCCATGCTTGCGCGTGAAGCTGCACGCTTCCCCGATCATGGTCAGGCCGCCGTACCAGTCTTTGATCGCATCCTCGCGGCGCGCGAAGTAGGGCCACTTGAAGTCGCGGAAGGGATCGAACCCAAACTCGCGCAGACGGCGCATGCCCATCAAGCTGTGCCGGGCCTCATCCCAGGCGTGCCGGGCCAGGTCGAGGAAGAACTCCAGCGGCATGCCCTTGATGCCGTAGAAAATGGCGCAAAGCTGGTCGAGCACCTGCCACTCGGTGGCGTTGTGATACACGATCTCGCGCAGCGAGAGGTTCACCGGGTCCTCGGTCCGATCCAGCGGGAAGTGGTCAATATACTGCATCCGCGGGTCGCCGCGGAACTTCTCGGGCGCCGCGCTGAGCGGCTCGCTCACCGGGCTGGGGCGCAGGGCCACGTCGGGCCGCGGCGCGTCGCCCAGGATGCCACCGGCGTGCGCCAACAGGTCGCGAACGTAGGCCCGCCACGCTTCCACCGACCGCGCCGTCGTCGTGTCCAGCCGGCTTTCGAGCAGCGCCTGGTTGGCCCACTCGATCTGCTCGCGCATTTCGGGGATGATCCCGCGCAGCTCGTAGACCGTCGGCGCGTCGTAAAGCGGGTCACAAGCGCGCTGGTAGTCTTCCAGGGCGATCAGCAAGGCCCGCTTGACGTCGAGATAGAACGCGGCGAGAAACTGGTGATGGTCTCCTGCGTGCCCCAGCGCTTCCAGAAAGGTCATGAGCCCCGGATCGGGGGCGATGGTATCGTGTCCACCCGGCAACTGCGCCAGCCGGTCGCGCAGACGCACCACGTGGCGCATGTCCTCGTAGAGCCGGGCCGGAATCTGTGTTTTCAGGTCGTAGCTGGGGCAGTTCGGCACCCAGCCGGCCAGCAGTCGCGCCAGGCCGAACTGCAGGGAGACCAGCCGGGTTAAGCTGGCGACATGCTCCTCCGTGCGCAGCCACGGGTAGGCGCTGTCACCCGCAGCAGAGGTCGCGCCGTCATCACGGCGCCCCTGGTGCAGCCCCTTGATTTTGGGGTGCTCGCTCCGTTCGATCTCATCCAGTATCGCATCATCGAAGGCCGGTTGGCCGGCCCGGTCCAGTGTTTGCGCGTCCATGGGTTGCTCCTCCTGACGCCCCGGCGTTGCACGTTTGCGGCTGGCGCAAGCGCGCGCCCGATGGGACGCCGATAAGCTGTTTATACCACGGCGAGCACGCACTGTCTGGTTGGTAGGTTCCAAACTGGCGCTCGATTGCTCCTGGCGACCGTTCTGACTATCACACCGACACGGTCCCCAAGATCAGCGCTTCAACCTCGGCGCGGGCGATGCGACGAACGCGTTCGGCCTCGGCGCGCAGGCGGGCGATCTCGGCGCGGCCGGCCTGGACGCGTTCCACGATGGCGCGTTGAACGTCGAGGGGTGGGAGCGGAATCGGCGCGGATCGGACTTCCTGTGAGTTGATCGTCCCAAGTCCCGAGGATGTTTTCGCTGATCGGAAGAAGTGTCCGCGCCCTACTTCGGTGTTGAACCAGTGCATGGCGAACTCGGGAAGCAACCGGGTCTGGTCTATTCGCACCTTGATGAGATGATTCTGATGCACACAATCGGGTATCTCGTCACTCCACAACTCCACACGGCCTAATTCGGCGCGACTGCCATTCCCCTCTACAAATAGGATATCGCCGGGCTCGAGGCGGTAAGCATCCATCTCGTTATCCAGGACGTTGATCTCTTTGATCTCCGCAAGATCGAGATATCCCTTTCTCACATTTGCCACTCGCAAATAGGGGCGCGCATGTTCTCCTGGTCGGTTGGCCGGGCTCTTTTGGACGCCATACGAAACGCTCGAGACATCTCCGATCGAGATGAACGGATGGTTTCCCGGTAGCAAACGATCCAAACCCAACAGGACGTCAGTAGTCTGACGAACCCCCCATTTATCTACATGCCTCCAAGACACAGTCAGCACTCTTGGCCTATCAACAGACTCGCGCGATTTGATCCCCAAGTCCGCGAAGAACCGAGCATCGGTCTTCACTTCCACCTGCTTTACCCGTTCCTCTGCTGCATCAGCTTCTGCTTGCGCCGCCTGCCAGCGGGCCACGATGGCGCGCTGCATCTCCAGCGGCGGAACTGGAATATCCAGCCGCTCGAAATCCTCTGGAGGAATCCGAGTCTTGGTCGAGCCGCCATGAGCCAAACCATCAAGCAATTGCAGGAACGACCTGGTTCGTAAGACCAGTTCAAGGTAGGCAGGAATCACCTGCCCTGTTCGGATTGTATAGACGGGGTATTCGGCGCTAATGGCGATCCGCTGGATTTCCTCTGGAACTACCGCGAGCGATCCTTGCTTTACGCGGATTTTGCTGTAGATCAAGTCTCCGGTTTCAGCCCAGAACAGCCGCCCCTTGTAACCGGTGCGGTCTTCAGGTTCAGTGATCGAGATGATGCCGCCAAAGGAAATCTTCTCGATGATCGGGATGCTGGCAAGGTCCCGGGAGTTTTCTACCTCGACCCGTTTCCGTAGCGCAACCGATCCAAGCGGCATGATGTACTGCGCAGGCCACTGCCAAGACACGCCGCGAAAAAAGGTTACATCCCACCGCTCCAACTCCCTGAACCCGACCGCAAAGGCCCCGCTCGACGCGCTCACGCTGCGGGGCCGGTCACGAAAAAACTTTCTG
>Ga0351952_1089_pt1 | contig 10790 bp, 9 predicted proteins | sample BONcelT113001H15_FD_205817 | JGI IMG/M metagenome (GOLD analysis project Ga0351952, IMG submission 205817) | Enriched cells from coal bed in the Powder River Basin, Montana, United States - BONCAT cells T11 rep3 HSBNCT.T11.300.1.H15 ... | reverse complement strand
CGTTGTCTGACCGGATTTGATGTCATCATGCTCAATTTTGTGTTCGGCGACACGGCCGGAAATATCGGCTGGCATGTTTCCGGGCGGCTGCCGGTGCGTTTGAACGGCGACGGGGCCCTTCCAACGCCTGTCACCGATGGTGCGGTGACGGATATCGATTCCTTTTGCCATGTCCCCGACCAGTTCGCTGATCCGTCCCTGGGCAAACAACCGGGTCAGGGTCATCTGGAACAATCGGTCCTGGGCCGCGATGTAGCCCAGAGCCCGCATGGCGTCATCTAATGTTTCGGCGTGAATATAGGCCATCCCTTTTTCATCACGGATCACTTTTACGGGCGAGGCCAGGTCGTTAAGGACAAGGCTTCCTTCGGTGGGGTAGCGGTTGAAACCGGCGCAGCCGGCCAGCAGGAGCAGACAGAACAATAGATTACAGCAAGCAGCGTGACGCATGGCGGGGATCTCCTCATCAAGCAGGTTGAGGGCTTATGGCGCCGCAAACGTCGCGCGGCGCGAAAAATCCGGCGTGTGGCGAAAGGATTGTTATGGTATATTCGCAAAATTCGGTTGCCGTTTGCAAGCCTTTTTTCTATATTGTGCAATATGGCATCACTTTAAAATAATTAATAAAATAATAAAAATTTATTCCCGGAAGCACGCTTCGGGGTAAAACAAACAACCCTATCATTCGGATGTAACCATGACAGTGCGCAAAGGCGATCAAATAGAGCTTGATATCAGCCACACGGGATTCGGCGGCAAAGGGATTGCCAAAATCGACGGGTTTACCATTTTTGTGAATCAAGCTCTCCCCGGAGATCGGGTTCTGGCGGTTATCGTTAAAAAGAAAAAAAGCCATGCCGAGGCCAGAATCCGGGAAGTGCTTTCCCCGTCGGTGTTCCGGACAAATCCCCCCTGTCCCTACAGCGGGTTCTGCGGTGGGTGCACATGGCAGTTTTTGCGCTATGACAAACAGATTGAATACAAACGTCAGCATGTACTCGAGGCTCTGCGGCATATCGGCGGCCTCGACGATGTAGACGTCATGCCGACGCTGCCCTCGGAAGCGATATTTGCCTACCGGAACAAGATGGAGTTTTCGTGCAGCGATCGGCGCTGGGTGCTGCCGGCGCAACTGGAAGATGAAACCATCGCGCGGGATTTCGCCCTGGGCCTCCATGTGCCGGGCACATTCGACAAAGTCCTCGATATCGACGCCTGCCTTCTGCAGCCAGGACGGGGCAATGAGATTCTGCGATTGGTAAAGTCATACATGAAAACCAGCGGGCTGCCAGCTTACGGCCTGCGCTCCCATGAGGGGTTCTGGCGCTTTCTGATCGTCCGCCATTCCCTGGCCCATGATCAGTGGCTGGTCAATATCGTGACATCTTCGGAAAACAGGGACGTTCTGATGCCCCTGGCCCTTGAACTGGTGCGGACTTTTCCTGATATCGGGGCCGTGGTCAACAATGTAACAACCCGCAAATCCGGGGTGGCCGTGGGCGAGTTTGAAATCCCCCTTGCCGGCCGGGAGCATCTGGAGGAACACCTCGGGCCGTATCGATTCGCCATATCCGCCAATTCATTTTTCCAGACCAACACCCGGGGCGCGGTGCAATTATATGATACGGTCAAGGAATTTGCGGCCCTGACCGGCCGGGAACATGTTCTGGATCTTTATTCGGGCACCGGCACCATCCCCATCTGGCTTTCCGATGCCGCCGCGTCCGTTACCGGCATTGAGATCGTTGAAGCCGCCGTTGCCGACGCGCGGAAGAATGGCGAGCAGAACAAGGTATCCAACTGCAAATTCATTCTCGGGGATATGCGCGTGGTGTTGCCGGAAATCAAGGAGAAACCCGATGTTTTAGTCATTGACCCGCCCCGCACCGGCATGCATCCGGACGTTGTCAAACAGGTCCTTGCCCTAGGTGTGTCCCGCATCGTTTATGTGTCCTGCAATCCCGCCACCCTGGCCCGGGACGCGGGCCTGATGAAAGACGCCTACGGCATCACGCGTGTTCAACCCGTGGACATGTTTCCCCATACCTATCACATTGAATCCGTGGCCTGTTTTGAACGGCGATAATAATGAAACCGCATATTTCAATTCATTATCAGCGGCTCATGTCGGCGGGTCCGGGCAAGCTGGTTTGACGCTATTTGATTTTATCGTCGATGCCGAATTTTTTAATTTTTCGCCAGAGGCTGGTTCTGGGGATGCCCAGGATGCCGGCGGCTCTTACCTTGTTGTAATTGGTGGCTTCCAGTATCCGGATAATATGCGCTTTTTCCTGCTCCGCCAGGGAAGTCAGCTCATTGCAGGAGATGGGGCTGATCTCCATCATTCTGAGATCATCGGGCAGGTCCCGGGCGCCGATCCATTTTTGTTCGCTCAACGCCACGGCGCTACAGACCATGTGTTCGAGTTCCCGGACATTGCCCGGAAAGGAATAACGCGTCAGAATATCAAGGGCCTGCCGGCTGAAACCTTCCACTTCCTTGTTGTAAAGCCTGTTGTAATATCGCAGGAAATGATCGGCCAGCGGGGCGATATCCTCTTTGTGTTCCCTCAGGGGCGGGGTGCGGATCACCACCACTTTGAGCCGGAAAAACAGATCTTCCCGGAACCGTCCGGAGCTGACCTCATACTCCAGGTCCTTGTTTGTGGCCGATATCATCCGGATATCTAACGGCACGGCTTTTGACCCGCCCACCCGGAAAACCTGGCGTTCCTGGATGACCCGCAGCAGTTTGACCTGCATGGAAAGCGCCATCTCGCCGATTTCATCCAGAAAGACGGTTCCGCCCTGGGCGGTTTCAAATAAGCCCTGCTTAACGGCGCCGGCGCCGGTAAAGGCGCCTTTTTCATGGCCGAAAAGTTCGTTTGAAATGAGTTCTTCCGTGAACCCGCCGCAGTTAAAGCCCACAAACGGTTTGTTTTTCCTAATGCTGCCGTTGTGAATGGCCCTGGCCACAAGTTCCTTGCCGGTGCCGCTTTCACCGGTAATCAGGACGTTGCAGTCGATTTTGGCGACCTTGCTGATGATTTTGAGCAATTCCCGGATGGCCGGGCTGATGCCTAAAATTTCTCCGGTGTGGTCCCTTTTGAACAGTTCCTCCTTGAGTTGTCTGTTTTCCGACAGGAGTGTCAGTTTATCCATAACCCGCTTGAGGACGGATAGAATTTTTTCCGGGGTCAGAGGCTTTTCAATATAGTCAAAAGCCCCTTTTTTAATGGCCGCCACGGCGTCGTCTATGGCCGCATAGCCGGTCACCAGGATGACTTCGGTTTCGGGATGGCGGATCTTGATTTGTTCCAGAAGTTGGAGACCGTCCATCCGCGGCATCCGGATGTCGGTCAGCACGATCTGGAAGGAGACGGTCTCCATCCGTTTCAGGACCTCGGTCGGGTCTATGAATATTTCCACCGGATAACCGTTGCGGGCCAGAATCCGGCTCATGTGTTTAAGCGCCAGGGGTTCGTCGTCCACAACGGCGACTTTCAGTTCAACGGATGGCGGGGCTGCGCTCAATGCGGCGGCTCCTCAAAAGGCGCGGGCTTTTCTTCGGCGCCCCGGGCGGTGGGATAATAGGGGAGGGTGACCGTGAAGATCGTTCGCCCCGGAGTGCTTTCCACTGAAATCCGTCCACCGTGCTTGGCAATGATGCCATGGGATACGGACAGTCCAAGTCCGGTCCCTTTCCCCACCGGCTTGGTGGTGAAAAAAGGATCGAAGATATGGGGCAGGACATCGGCGGAAATGCCGCTGCCGTTATCCTCCACCTGCGCGATGACAAGATTCGGCTTGCGGCTTTCCACCCGCACATGAATTTTTCCATCCGATCCCACGGCATCTAAGGCATTGAGCACAAGATTCAAAAAAACCTGCTTTAACTGGTGACGGTCCCCGATGATGTCCGGCAGATGCCTTTCAATCTGGATGTGAATGGGCACGCCCCGCACCTTGGCCTGGTTTACGGCCAGCTTGGTGGTCTCCTCCGCCAGCCGTCCGAGGTTCAGCGGCTCCATGACGGATTGGCTTTCACGGGTGAAGTCGAGCAGATTATGCACAATGCTGCGGGATCGGTCCGTCTCACCAATGATATCTTTTACCATATCGAGTTTTTCATTATCATCGATATCCTTAAATTCCTCCATCAGGGTATGGGCCGTGAGCATGATGTTGTTTAAAGGGTTGTTGAGCTCATGGGCAACGCCGGCCGTAAGGATGCCCACAGCTCGCAGCTTGTGCGAATCGATCAGGGATTTCTGACGGTTTTCCAGTTCCTTGAGCATGCGATTGATGGCGACCTCAACAGTGGTGAACTCATCCCTGAATTTCCGGACCGGCCGGAGCGGCGTCAGATCTCCTTTGGCGATGCGCCGGGTTTGATTGACAAGATATTTCAGTGGTTTCATGAACCGTATGGAAAGAAATCGGGTCATGTAAATCATCAGAAAGAAAAGAAATACAAGGAAATACGCAGGCACCTTCTGCAAAAGATGAAGCCACCGGGATACCATATCATATTCCCTGGCGGCCATTTCCGCGGCTTCCTCTACCATCCGGGCGCCGAATTGCCGGAGATTGGCTTCGATTTCATTTTGAAACGCCGGTTGCGTACGATTGCTTTCCACAAGCTGAGATAATCGATTTAGTTCGATATAATAACGATCCAGATGACGGATGATTTCTTCTTTTTGCCAGGAATAGTCGGGAGAATCAAGATTATTGATATTTTCATTGAGGATTTTAAGGGCCGCACCGGTGCTTTCAAGCGCGTCTTTCAGATTGGTGCCGTATAGAAAGAAATTTTTTTCCCATCGCCGGGCCTGCTCGATATTAAACAGAAAACGATCCCATGTCTGGACCGTGGCGATCCGTTTTTCGATCTTGTTGATGGTGATCATGGCGCTGATGGTGATGAGTACGGACAGGATGAAAAACGTGAAAAATCCCAAAATGATCTGAAGCCGGAAACTGAAAATCGGCCGGTCCAGAAGATCCTTATCGTCCGGCGCGGCCATCCGGGCGTTCTTGTCCCTGATATGAAAAGGCATGATATTTTAATATTCCTTAATGTCGGAATAACCCATTTCCAACGCCGCCTTCACCACCAGCTTTCTGAGGTCAGCGGGTTTGAAAGGTTTGGCGATCATGTCATATGCGCCTTTTTCCATGGCCGGTCCAGATCCGCCTGGTGCCGGCCGGCGCGCCCTTTCTGAAAAACGCCGACCTGCTGGTGCTTGCCGATTGCGTGGCCGTAACCTTTCCGGACCTTCATGAAAAGCTGATTTCCGGCAGGGTCGTAATGATGGGATGCCCGAAATTTGATGATGTGGACGGGTATGTCCAAAAATTTAAGGAGGTCTTTGAAAAGGCCGATATCCGCAGCGTGACCGTAGCTGAAATGGAAGTGCCCTGCTGCGCCGGACTTCCCTGGATCGTAAAAAAAGCCATGGAAGCCGCCGGAAAGAAAATTCCGGGCCGTGAGATCGTCATTGATCCCCGGGGCGGTATCATCGAAGAAAAAACCCTGTGACGAATTCAGGAAAATCCGGGTTGTAAATAAGACGCAAAACGCCATAAAGAAAGAAAAGGCACTGGGACCGCGCGGCGCCAGTGCCCTAAAACATCATTGTGTTGTTGCCGCTATCCCCGTCATTTGGCCGACACGGACATCACCGCGCACGGCGACTGCCGGACCACGCGGTCCGTGGTGGATCCCACCAGCAGCTCTTCTACCATGCCGTATCCCCGGATACCCACGACGATCAAGTCGATATCATTCATTTCCGCGTAGCGGACCAACTCGTCATACGGTTTTCCCACCAGCAGCTTGGTTTTAAGCGTAATCCAGGACAATGCATCCTTGGGCACCATGGCCATGAGCTTGTCCGTGATCATGTCGTAAAGATCCTGCTTGAACTTGTCGCCTGAGTCGGCCGGCATTTTAAACAGATCCTTGTATCCGGAAGGTTCGACCACATGAACCAGATGGAGTTCGCTTTCAAATTCCTGGGCCATGCTCAGACTGTAATCAAAGGCCTTGGCGGCATCATCTGAAAAATCACATCCCACCAGGATCCGCTTGAAGGGAAATTTCTGCGGCTTTTCCGGGCTGGCCCCCTCTTCCATTCCGCGCAGGACCAGAAGCGGACACGGCAGGGTCCGCATCAGGCGCTCGGTGACCGATCCGAGAAAGAACCGCTTCAAACCGGAACGGCCATGTGTCGCGGTGATCACCAGGTCAACGATATTTTCCTGGGCCAGGCGGGTAATTTCGTCGGTGGCGATGCCCAGAGTGATCAGCGGCTGATATTCAATGGATTCGTCTCCCACCAGGTTTTCAATTTCCTGCCTGGCGTACTCCATAAAGCGATTCTGGTGCTCGATGGGACCAATGACGGCCTCGCCGTAAACCGATACGGTCGGCACATCGACAATATGACAGATATAGAGCGTCGCATGAAATTCCTTTGCCAGTCGGATGCCGTAATTGACCACGTCCTGGGAAAACCGTGAAAAATCCGTTGCGCATAAAATCCTGTTGATCTGACGTCTCATGATATCCCCTTTCAATAAAGCGTTATATGAAAATCATCGATGTCATCGTATCGCCCGCCGGAGGATCTATTACATGGCATCCGGCAAAATTAATCAAGGAAAAATTTCGAAAAACCAGGGCAGCCTGCACGCCGCAATATCATCAAAATCGTTTCATCAAAATCGTTTCATTTTGAAACCTTTTTCCGCTTCCAAGGGTGGTCCCTGTTGTTCGGCATCGCTGAATTCTTATGAATACCAATTATCCAACCAATACAATAATCATGTAATAACAATGCATAACGCGCTACCGCCTCGTATTCTTGACCCTTCATATATTGTTTCGGCATCATATTTGCAGTTGCCATGTGATCGATTGGATCAGCGGCGCGGCGCCGCTGTCTTACTGAGCCCCAATGGTAACAATATTAGGAGCGGATAATGAGCCCACGTTTAATGGTTGTGGATGACGAGGAAAAGGTCCGGAAGTATTTGTCCAGGCTGGTGAAAAACCGCGGATTCCAGGTGGAAACAGCGGCCGATGGCGCCACGGCGCTGGCCATGATCAAGGAAAACGATTTTGACGTGGTCCTTTTGGATGTGCTGATGCCGGGCATAGACGGCATCGCCGTGCTCAAAGAGATTAAAAAATTAAAACCCCTCACGGAAGTCATCATGCTCACAGGAAACGCGTCGGTGGAAACCGGCATCGAAGGGATGCGGCTCGGGGCCTTTGATTACCTGCTGAAACCCGTGGATCTCGAAAATTTATATCTTTGCCTGAAAGAAGCCATGGAACAGAAAAAAATCAGGGAAAGCGGTGATGATCCGTTTCAAAAGCAAAAGGGTTCCCATTAAAACGTTTCGATTTGAAACAATTTACTGCTGAAGAAATCGCATCGCAAATGATCAGGCTTAAAAATCATATATAGCCGGGAGGTATCGTGACACGAATGTTAATCCCCGTCAGGGAGTTTTCACCGCCGGCGCTGGCCGCGGTTCGATTTGCCATTGAATTCGGCAAGCGAAGCAAAGCCAGGCTTTTTTTCCTGTTTATCGATGACCCGGGTGAAGTCAACCCCCGGCCGGATAATGCCTCCGACCCCAAAACAAGGGATGCAAAACTCATTCAGGAAACCATCGAGGCTTTGATCACCTGCGGCAGGGATCATGATGGCCTGCAAACGGAAATCAGCCACCGGAGCGGAGATTATATTGGCGAAGTCCGCCAGTTTGTAAGGGAAAATCATATTGCCGAAATCATCGTATCGCTGCCGGATGAACGCGAAGTTTCATATGAACAGGCCGGAAAAGATATTCAGCTTCTGCTTCAGATGACCCATTGTCGCGTCCTGACCGTTAAACCCAAAACCAAAGGAATCTAACAACACATGGAACCCATTGTACTCAACAAGGAAATCATCATGGTCCTGGCCATGATCGGCCTGGCGGTTTTTTTGTTCATCGTGGAATGGATAAGGGTGGATATGGTGGCCATCCTTATGACCGTGCTTTTGCCCATCCTGCACCTGGTCACGCCTAAGGAGGCTTTTTCCGGATTTTCCTCCAACGCGGTGATCTCCATTATTGCCGTGATCATCATCGGCGCGGGTCTTGACAAGACCGGGCTGATCAACCGGCTGGTCCAACCCATTGTCAAGCTCGCGGGAAACAGCGCATCAAGGGTGGTCATCGCCATGGGCGGTACCGTGGCGTTTATCTCCAGTTTCATGCAGAACATCGGGGCCGCGGCCCTGTTTCTGCCGGCAATCCGTCGGGTCAGCAAATCCATGCATCTGCCCCTCTCCCAGATGCTGATGCCCATCGGTTTTTGCGCTATCCTCGGCGGCACCGTCACCCTGGTCGGCTCAAGTCCACTGATTCTGCTCAATGATCTGCTGACCCCTTTCGGGCTTGAACCCTTCGGCCTTTTCGATGTCACCCCCATCGGTCTTGCCCTGGTGGTCGGCGGCATTGCCACCTTTATTTTTTTAGGACGCTTCGTACTTCCCAAGGGAAAGCCCGAAAGCAAACAGGAAACCGACGCCGGCCACGGTCCGGCCTATGAGGATCTGGGCGAAATTTTCGAGTTGCAGACGCCTCCCAATTTCAACGCCTTCCGTGAACCGTTGACGGTCAAGCACTTAAGGGATCGACACCAGATCAATGCCGTGGCCTTTTCCGGCAGAGACCGCCTGAAGATGATGACCCTGCCGCCGGATTTTGAAATCCGGTCCGACGGTCATCTGGCGGTGTTCGGCAAAAAGGAAAACGTTGCGGCAATGGCCGAAGAACACGGCATGATTTTAAAAGACGGCCTTCAGATATTTAAAGACAATCTGGCTCCGGAAACCGCGGGAATCATCGAGGCGGTTGTGGCGCCCCGGTCGGAACTCATCGGCAAAACCCTGAGGGAAGTCCACTTCTGGGAGCAATACCAGGTCAACCCCGTTGCGATCTACAGAGCCGACCAGGTGTTCTACAGCGGCCTGTCGAGCATGAAGCTCCGCTCCGGTGATTCTCTTGTTCTGGAAGGACCGTGGGACCGGTTTAAGATTCTTGAAGAAAAGCACAATTTTATTTTCACTACGCCCGTGGGCGAGGTCATGAAACCGGAGAAAGCCCTGCTGGCGGGATTCTGGCTGGTGGTTTCGCTGGTTATGATCATGGCGTTTGACATCCAGTTGTCCGTCAGCCTGATGACCGGGGCCTTCGGCATGATCCTTTGCCGGGTACTGAGTATTGATGAAGCCTACCAATCGGTGGACTGGCGCACGGTTTTTCTGCTGGCCGGACTGATCCCGCTGGGAATCGCCACGGAAAAATCAGGGGCCGCCGCGTGGATCGCCCATACGGTTCTCGACTTGATCGGCGACGTGTCTCCGGTGGGCCTGCTGACGGCCATTGCCGTATTGTCGACATTTTTCACCCTGGTTATTTCCAACGTAGGGGCCACGGTTCTGCTGGTCCCTCTGGTGGTGAACATGGCCATGGTGGCCGGGACCGACCCGCGCATGGCCGCCCTGGTGGTCGGCCTTGCCACATCGAATTCCTTCATTCTCCCCACCCATCAGGTCAATGCCCTGTACATGGGTCCCGGGCGTTACCGAAGCGTGGACTTCATGAAGGCCGGAGGACTGATGACGATTGTCTTTATCGTCGTATTGATTGCCATGCTGGTAATATTCTACGGCGTATGAAAACTTTAAAAAAAGGGGTGCTCCATGTCTATTGTTGCAATTGTATCGAAATACGCGGACGAGAGTTTTAAAATTGCCGAATTTACGGCGCTCAGGCTCGGATATCGCCTGGTCACCATGGATGATCTGGTCAAGACCGCGGCCAAGGATTACCATATGCCGGAAAAAGACCTGGCCCAGGTTACCCGGGATCTGAGCTTGTGGCAGCATCTATTTCTTAAAAAAAAATTAAAACTGGTTTCTCTCCTGGAACACAAGCTCTGCGAACTCATGGCAAACGATGGGATCGTTTTCTGCGGTTACCTGGGATACCCGATTTTTAAGGAAATATCCCATGCGTTAAAGGTACTGATTCTTGCGGATCCCCAAACTGGAAAATCAGCGGCAGCCGATTCAGCCATGCAGCCGGACCTGCTGTCTAATGACGGTATCGCCGGATGGTTTGAAAAAATCTATCATATGGACATGGAAGACCCCAAACTCTATGACCTGACCTTAAACTTGTGGCAGATGGATATTCCCGAAGCAGGAGACATCATCATCAACACGTTAAAACAAAAGCGCTTTGAACCGATGACATACTCCATGAACTGCATGTGCAACCTGGAGCTGGCCTGCCAGATAAAAACCGCCCTTGTGGAAAAACTTGGCGATGTGGAAGTCAAATCCCATGACGGAACGGTCTATGTTTACTCGAAAGTCTTTAAAAAAGGAGGGCGAAAAGCCGCCAAGGAAGTCAAGGAAGATATCATGCGCATGCCGGGAGTCAATTATGTGGAAGTATACCGGGAGCGCGCGCCCTTTGACGAAATCCACATCTAAAGGCGGCATGACCGCTAAGACAAGAGACAGAAAAACAGAATTTGGAAACCATACAAATAATTCCCCCATACAAAATATATGGAGAGACAGATGAAAAAACCCGAATTATTGCTGATTGATGATGAGCCCATGGTGGGACAGCGACTCAAGGGAGGCCTTGAAAAGCTTGGCTGTGTCGTCGAAATATGTGAAGATCCCGCCAGGGCTTTAGACCTTATCA
>Ga0351952_1085_pt2 | contig 10859 bp, 9 predicted proteins | sample BONcelT113001H15_FD_205817 | JGI IMG/M metagenome (GOLD analysis project Ga0351952, IMG submission 205817) | Enriched cells from coal bed in the Powder River Basin, Montana, United States - BONCAT cells T11 rep3 HSBNCT.T11.300.1.H15 ... | reverse complement strand
CAGAGCGGCAGAGAGCGTCTGGTTGCCATGGCCTTCCGTTTCCCAGCATGCCACCTTTTCCAGACGAAAAATCTTGAACCCCGTGCAACGGTAGGTGCTTTCCAGCGTCGCCGCCCCCGCGTCGATCGCAGCAGCGGTGGTGATCATGCCGAACATCGACCCGGCTTCGTACGTGTCCGTCACGATGCGCGCACGGGACATCGCCATCAGCTCTGTAACCCTGTCGCGCGGCGGGTTGTTGAGGTCAAAGGAAGGATATGTGGAAGTCGCCAGCACTTCGCCCGTGTTGGGGTCCATAATCAGGCCGGATACGCTGCTTGCGCGATTCACCTCATAGCATTGCTTGAGATATTTCTCCAGATAGCTCTGGGTCACAGAATCCGCGGTCAGCGTCATATTGTAGCCTTCCGTCGGGGCAAGATAGTCTTCCTCGCCATAGGAAAGCGGGTTGTTCTTTCGGTCAACTTCGATCACGAGGCGTCCCGCAACGCCCGCGAGGTAAGAGTTATACTCCGCCTCTGCCCCTGTCTGCCCCTCTGTCTCAATGCCGGTAAAGCCGATGAGCTGAGTAAAGAGCTCGCCAAAGGGATAGTATCGCTTCATGTCCGTGGTGTAGGAAATACCGTTGCCCAGCTGCAGTGCTTCGAGCTGGTCGATGACGGAGCTTTCTACCTGTCGCTTGAGCTGCACCTGCAGGCGCTTGGGGTCGGAAACCCGCTCTAGCACGTAATCATAGTTCAGCCCCAGAATATCCGAAACCTCAGTTGCGATGCGGACGCGATCATCCGCCGCGATGGCGGGCGGGTTGGCGAGCACGCGATAGGCGGTTCCGCTCTGCGCGAGCACGAGGCCGTTCCGATCCATGATCTTGCCGCGCTGCGCGGCGAGGTTTTGCCGGCGCGTCCACTGAACCTCCGCCTTGGCCTTGAGTTCGGGCCCTTGCACGATCATAACCTGCGTCAGGCGAAGGGCAAGCAGCAGTATCAGCAGGCCTGCAAATACCATCAGGAGCACGAGTTTGCGTTTAATCTTCGGCGCGGGGGCCGTCTTTTTAGCCATTGGTCAATCGTCCTTCCGTAAGATCAACCGCCCGCAGGCGGCTGTTCCCCCCCGCCCGAAGTGTCTAATTCATCTAACGTGCCCGGCGTTGTTTCCGGCTCCGTGGTCGTTTCTTCCGTCGGCGTATCCGTTGGCGTCAACACGGTATTATCAAACGGCAGCATGTCTCCTATGCGTACATACTGGCTTTTTTCCGGATACCGCATGCCATATGCTTCCGCCACCCGCTGCGCATCCTGTATGGTCACTGCACATTCGATCTGTACATCCAGCTCCCGTATGCGCAGGTTGGTCGATTCGATTTCGTTTTTCAACGCGTTGATGTCCGCATATGCGCGCGAAATGCGCTCATAGCCGGAAAGCGTAAAGAGCACCATGCCCGCAAACAGAAAACCACTCACGATCAGTCCGAATCGACCTAAAATTGTCATCTGCGGCTTTTCTACCCGAACGCCCGGTTCTGAGATGGTCCTTGCGCCCGCACGTGTGCGCGGGGCGCGCGGTTCAGGCGCCGCCTTGTCTTCCTGGCTGGGGATATTGAGTCTGGTCGATGGTGAGCGACCCTTTTTTTGATCATCTTCGAAGCGGATATCCAATTAAAAAATTCCCTTCCAATCAAGCGAAATTTCCGCTCACCGGCGCGGCCTTACCGCCCGATCGCAGGCTTTCGCTAAATCTTTTCGATGCAGCGGAGCTTTGCGCTGGTCGAGCGGGAATTGCGCGCTTCCTCCTCAGCGGAGGCGGTCAGCGGTTTCCTGGTGAGGATCTTTGCCTTTTGCACCTTGCCGCAATTGCAGATCGGCGCAGAGGGCGCGCAAGTGCAGGGATTCTCAAAACGACGGAATGCCTGCTTGACGATGCGATCCTCCAATGAATGAAATGTAATTATACACAGTCTCCCGCCTTTTTGCAACAGATCGCAGGCCTCCTCCACCGCTTGATCCAGACCCTTGAGTTCGCCGTTGACCTCGATGCGCAGCGCCTGAAATGTCCGCCGCGCGGGGTGTTGTGGCTCGTTTCTGTACTTTGCGGGGATCGCTTCGCGCACGATTTGCGCCAATGCCAAGGTGTTCTCGATGGGATATTGTTCACGCGCACGACAAATCCGCTCCGCAATTCTACGGCTGAAGCGCTCCTCGCCATATGCAAAAAAGATGCGTGCCAGCTCCGCCTCGGGGTAGGTGTTCACCACATCCCGCGCGGAAAGAGAGGCGTTTTGATCCATACGCATATCCAGCGGTGCATCCGTCTTGTAAGAAAACCCGCGGCCTTGCGTATCCAGCTGGTGCGAAGATACGCCAAGATCGAGCAGGATTCCGTTGACTTCGGCGATGCCGATTTCAAAAAGAAGCGCCCGCATATCAAAAAAGTTGCCGTGCAACGCGGTAAATCGGCCGGCATACGATGCCAGTCGTTCCCCCGCCGCGTGCACGGCTTCCCAGTCCCTGTCAATTCCAATGAGCCTGCCCGTCTGCGGCAGGCGGGAAAGAACTGCTTCGGCATGGCCTCCGCCACCGAGCGTTCCATCGATGAAGATGCCGCCGCGCTCAGGCAAAAGATGCTCCAGCGTTTCGTTCAGCAGCACCGGTATGTGCGAAAATTGCTCACTCATATGCCGAGCGCCGCTAGGTGCGCGAGCGCGTCGCCATAGTTTTCCTCGCAGGCGGCATTGTAGGCCGCAAGCGTTTCAGGATTCCAGATCTCCACGTGTTCGCCAACGCCGATGAGCGTCGCGTCCTTCGTTAAGAGCGTGAGTTCGCGCAGCTGCGCCGGAATCAGGATGCGCCCCTGCTTGTCTATCTCGCAGGCAGCCGCCATGGAGTAGAGCCTTCTGCGGATTGCCTGGCCTTTGGTATCGGTCGCCGGCAGCGCGGAGAACTTTTGCGAAAAACGATCCCATTCTTCGAGCGACATGCCAGAGAGGCAGGCGGCACTCGTCGTTTCAAGCAGGCCGAGGGTGATGATGAGCGTGTCTCCCACGCTCTCCCGCCACTTCGCCGGAATGAACACGCGGCCTTTTGCGTCCAGCATATGTTCAAACGAACCGATCAGCACGCGCTTTCCTCCTCCGGCAGATGATAATGCTCAAAAAAGCAAATACTGGAGCATGTTAAGAATATACTGCTCCCAGATTTACAATGAGTATACACCACAATTCCCCATTTGTCACCACTTTCATGTCTTTTTTACCAGTTTTTTTGAATTTTTTGAAAATAAACGTTTGTTTGCTCAGTGAGGTGCCGTTTGCGGCTCCTTGCGGGTTCCTGTGCGCCACAAACTGTGGTATAATATGTCCATCTTCGCGCCAGATATGGTGCAAGGCGCCAAAATCCACCGGCAAAACCCGCGTAAAGAGCGGTTTTCTTCGTTTTGCCGGGGTTCTTTGCGTTTAGCGGCAAAACGTTTGTAAAAAACGCCATGCTCACTTAAATTTCAATAGTATCAATAATACGCATGATTCATTTTTCAGAACGGGAGTAGTTCATGACATCGGATTACACAGTAGAAAATTAAAATTGATAGATTTATTATGGTTTGAGAATGGGAGCAGTTCATGGCATCGGATTATACAGTAGACAAAATTAAAATAATGGAGGGCTTGGACGCCGTCCGCATTCGCCCGGGCATGTACATCGGCACGACGGGGCAAAGAGGCTTACATCACCTCCTCTGGGAAATCATCGATAACGCCATCGACGAGGCGGCAAACGGCTATGCCAACGAGATCGCGGTGACGCTACACAGGAATCACTCCGTTACGGTCGTAGACAACGGCCGCGGCATTCCCGTGCAGATTCACGAAAAGATGGGTGTCTCCGGCGTGGAGGTTGTCTTTACGCAGCTGCACGCGGGCGGAAAATTCGGCAACGATTCCTATGGCTATTCCGGCGGGCTCCACGGCGTGGGCGCTTCGGTCGTCAACGCGCTCTCCGAGTGGCTGGAGGTCGAAGTCGCGACCGACGGACGGCTGTATCGCATGCGATTTGCAAGCCAAGAGGATGCCACAGGCAAGATTATATCGGGTAAATCCGTCGCTCCGCTCGAGGAAGTCAGCCGTACCCGCAGGCAGGGCACCAGCGTGACCTTTCTGCCGGATTCGCGCGTGTTTGAAACGATCGAAATGAGCTACGATGTCATCTCCAAGCGCATTCGTGAACTCGCGTATCTCAACCGCGGCACAAAGATGACACTCTTAGACGAAAGGGCTGGGCAACCGAAAAAGGTAGAATACCAGTTTAACGGGGGCTTGAGCGATTTTGTCAATTATCTCAACGGCGACAAGACGCCGCTGTATCAACCGCCCATCCATTTCTCCGGCTCCTCCGGCGGCATTCTCGTGGAGGTCGCGCTGCAGCACAACGACGGCTATGCCGATAATATCTTCTCTTATGTGAACAACATCCCCACCACCGAGGGCGGCACGCACGAAACGGGCCTCAAGGCTGCGCTGACCAAGGTGCTCAACGACTATTGCCGCAAGACGGGCTACCTCAAGGACAAGGACGCACCGCTCGCCGGCGAGGACTTCCGCGAGGGAATCACCGCCGTGCTCTCGCTCAAGATGCGCACCATCCAGTTTGAGGGGCAGACCAAGACCAAGCTCGGCAACACCGAAGCGCGCCCCGCGGTGGAGAGCGTCGTCACCGAGCAGCTCACACCGTATCTGGAGGATCTCAAGCACGGCGAGGTTGCGACCATCATCGCGGAAAAAGCGGTCAAGGCGGCAAGGGTGCGCGAGGCCGCGCGCAAAGCCAAAGCCACTGCGCGCGAGAAGAACAAGCTAGAAAACGCACCGCTCGTGGGCAAGCTCTCGAGCTGCTCGGGCCGCGATTACAGCAAAAACGAGCTGTTTATCGTCGAGGGCGACAGCGCAGGCGGCTCGGCAAAGCAGGGACGCGACCGGAAGTTTCAGGCGATTCTTCCGCTGCGCGGCAAGCCGCTCAACGTCGAGAAGAAGCGCATCGATCAGGTGCTGCAAAACGAGGAGTTCCGCTCCATCATCACCGCGGTCGGCACCGGCATCGGCGAGGACTTTGACATCTCCTCGCTCAAATACGACAAGATTATCATCCTCTCGGACGCGGATCAGGACGGCGCGCATATCCGCGCGATCCTGCTAACGTTCTTCTATCGTTATATGAAGGAACTCGTCACAGATGGGCATGTGTATATCGGCCTCTCCCCTCTCTACAAAGTGCAGAAGGATACCAAGCGCATCTATTGCTACGACGACGAGGAACTGCGCGCCGCGACGAAATCCGTCGGCAAAGGATACACCATCCAGCGCTATAAGGGTCTGGGTGAGATGAACCCGGAGCAACTCTGGGAAACGACCATGAGCCCCGACGGGCGCGCGCTGATTCGCGTGACCATCGAGGACGCGGCGGATGTCGAGCATCTCGTGACCGTGCTCATGGGCGATAAGGTGCAATCTCGGAAGGAGTATATCTTCGAAAACGCCAACTTCAACAAGAACAATAGCGATATGTTCGAGAAACTAAAGGATTAATGTTTTTTCAGAAATGCAGCCTTAACAAAAACAACAGCGATATGTTTGAGAAGCTAAAAGACTAGAACTTTCGATTGACTTTATTGAACCGAATGATTGCTGAATAAGGAAAACGATATGCCGAAAGAACCCATACAACTCAAACTGGAAAAGATCATCCAGCGGAATATGGACGAGGTCATGCACCAGTCCATGATGCCCTATGCCGAGCATGTCATCCTCGAACGCGCGCTTCCGCGCGTGGAGGACGGCCTCAAGCCCGTGCAGCGGCGCATCCTCTACGCCATGCTGGAGCTGAGCCTCACGCCCGATAAACCGCACCGCAAGTGCGCGCGCATCGTCGGCGACTGTCTGGGCAAATACCACCCGCACGGAGACACCTCCGTTTACGACGCGATGGTGCGCATGGCGCAGCCATACAACATGTGCGTGCCGCTCGTGGACGGCCACGGCAACTTCGGCAGTGTGGACGGCGACAGCGCGGCCGCGATGCGCTACACTGAGGCGCGCATGACGGACGCCGCCATTCAGCTGCTGCGGGATATCGATAAGGACACCGTCGGGTTTTCGTTTAACTTTGACGACACGCTCAAGGAGCCGGATCTGCTGCCGGGACGCTTCCCCAACCTGCTCGTCAACGGCGCCAGCGGCATCGCGGTGGGCCTTGCCACCAACATCCCCCCGCACAACCCCGTGGAAGCGATCAACGCCGTCATCGCGGTGATGGATAACCCGCGCATCACACTCGAAGAGCTCATGCAGATCATCCCCGCGCCGGACTTTCCCACCGGAGGCTTTCTGCTCGAATCCTCCGAGGTGGAGCAGGCCTACCGCACGGGACGCGGCAAGATCTACATGCGCGCCAAGACGCACTTTGAAGAGCAGAAAAACGGAAAAACGCTGATCGTCATCACTGAGCTGCCCTTTCAGGTCAATAAAGCGAACCTGCTCGAGAAGATCCTCGCCGTCAGTCAGGAAAAAAAGGCGATGTTCTCCGGCATTGCGGATATTCGCGACGAAAGCGACCGCACCGGCATGCGCGCCGTCATCGAAATCAAAAAGGACGGCGACCCGGAGCGCATCTTACAATATCTCTTGAAGTATTCCGATCTGCAGATGACGTTTGGCGTCAATATGGTCGCCATCGCGGGCGGCAAGCCGCAGCAGCTGACCCTCAAGCAGATTATCGCGCACTACATCCGCCATCAGCGGGACGTGGTCACGCGCCGCACGCAGTTTGATCTGGACGCGGCGCTCCGGCGCGAGCATATCTTAGCGGGCTTGATGATCGCTGTGGACAATCTCGACGCGGTCATCGCGCTCATCCGCGCCAGCAAGTCTCCCAAAGAAGCGCGCGAGGGCCTGATGAAGACGTTCGCGCTCAGCGATGCGCAGGCGCAGGCCATCCTCGATCTGCGTCTACAGCGCCTGACCAATATGGAGCTCGTCACCATCAAGCGCGAGTACGCCGAGGTGGTGCGGCTCATTGAGGAACTCCGCGGCATTCTTGCCAGCGAAAAAAAGCTGATCGCGTTGATCAAAAAAGAACTCGCCGAAATTCGCGAAAAGCTCGCGGTTTCGCGCAGAACGACGTTTGTCGCCTGCGACGATGCCCCGGTCAATGAGGCGGAGGATTTCGCAATCGTCGAAGATGTCACCGTCTGCGTCTGCGAGGGGCTCAAGATCCGCCGGACGCCGACCAAGGCGTTTTCGCTCGCCGCCATCTCGGAGGACAAGCCGCTGTTTGTGCTGGAAACGCGCTCCAATCAGCGCATCCGCCTGTTTACCGACCAAGGCGCGCTGCTCTCCATCGCGGTGGAGGAGCTGCCGGAGACCCGCGCCACCACGCGCGCGGCAAACCTCGCCTCGCTGCTGCCGTTCGAGAAAAACGAAAAGATCATTGCGCTGTATCCCGACGAGGACGAGGGCGAATATCTCTTCTACCTGCGCGATGGCAACGTAAAGCGTACCGCAGCGGCAGAATACCGTGTCCGAGTCAAGCGCACAGTCGCGGTCGCGCTCCGGGACAAGGATCGCGTGCTCGCCATTGTGAAATACGAGCCAAGGTCGATCCTCATGGTCACAAAACTCGGCATGAGCATCCGTTTTGCGGCGGATACGATCCCCGCGATGGGGCGCGTCTCCGGCGGTGTGAAGTGCGTCAAGCTCGAGAAGGGCGACGAGGTGATCTACGCTTCTCTCGTTCCAGAGGAAGCAGAGGTGCTCACCATCACCGACAAGGGCTTTGGAAAGCGCTCGCCATTGTTTGATTATGATCTGCAGGGCAGAAACGGAAAAGGATTAAAGACCTTCGACCTCAAGAAAAACGGATCAAACGGCACCTGCATCGCCGCCGTTGCGGTGCTCACGGAGCAAAAGACGCTCACGCTCCTCCAGCGGCACGGTGTGCGCACGGCGATTCATACAGGTGAGGTGCGCATTGAGCCGCGCGCGGGCAAGGGGAATATGCTCGTCGCGGTCGTGCTGGACGACGACGTGATCGGCATTGAGTAACCCGTCGCCAGAACAACGCATTCCACAAAGGCACTCTCCCGAAGCGGGCGAGTGCCTTTTTCACGCGAGAAGCATTTTTTTCACATTTCAGATTGGTATGCTCACATTGCTTTTATGGTATGATCATTGCGAAACAAAATCATGGAGGATTTATGAAACTGGCAAAGCGCATCATCACTATCATGCTGATTGCATCCCTGTGTTTCTCATTGGTCGCCTGCGCAAGCGCCAACATCCTTGGCGTCTCAACGCCAACGACACCGCTGGCAGTAAGCGACGGTTCGACGGTGAGCGATTTTGAAACCCCTGTTGCCTATCGCAATGACTATTTTCAGTATTCCTGCGTACTGGCGGACGACTGGTATGTGATGAACGAGGATGAAATATCCGAAGTGTTCGGAATAACCTACGAAATGCTTGGGGACAGCGTAGCGGGTGACATCATTCAGGAATCGTTCGATAGCGGTGAGTCGCAGATGGACTTCTATGCGTTCTCCGGAGATGGTACACAAACGATCAACATTGTTTTGGGTAAAGCAAAGATGCTCGAACTGCTGCTGCCTGAGCAAATGCTGCTCGAAGCGGCCACCCCTCTTTTGATCAGCGGACTGGAGGATATGGGTGTGACGAACGTCACGCATAGTATCAAGCAAGTCGATTTCTTGGGCGAGGAGCGAGTCGCACTTTTCGTTCAGGGGGAAACTCAGGGTGTAATTCTCCACGAAACTATCGTCGTGATGCGGAAAGGTTTCTATCTCTCGACTTTCACGTTGACCAGTATGGAACAGACCACAGCGCGAGATCCCCTCAATTACTTTCATGTGATCGATTGATCCAATCACAAACTTACAAGCATAAAATAATGAGCTGCCTTCGCGGGCAGCCCGTTTTTTTGTCGCGTGTTTTGCTGTTCCTCACGAAGAACGCAATAAAAGAAGCGATTTATCGTTTGCCGAGAATCAACCGGCTGAGCAAAATCAGGATGCAAGCGCCGCCGACCGCGACGAAAAACCCGCCGATCGACCAGACATTGCCGGAGCCGATGCCCGCATAGTCCGCGAGCCACCCGCCGACCACGCTACCCGCGATGCCGATGACAATGTTACGAAACAGTCCGCCTCTACCGCGCATGATCTTGCTGGCAACCCAGCCAATGAGCGCGCCGATGAGCAGCCAACCCAGAAAGTTCCAAATCATACCTGCTGATCCCCCTGTTTGATAGTAATATTCGTCGTTTGCCAAACGCGCAGATAAGCGCTATTGGGTCTTTTCCTCCTCCGGCACGACGGGAGCCTGCGCGCCGCTTTGCTGCTGCGTTTTCTTCTTGAAAAACACGCGGAAGAGCACGTTTGACACCGCCGCGATGACGGGGCCTAGTATCATGCCAACGCCGCCAAAGAGAATAAGCCCGCCGACGGATGCAAAAAGCGTAATCCACGGGGACAGCCCCACGCTCTTGCCCGTGATGATGGGGTCGAGGATCATCCTGAGCACCACCATCGCGATATACGTCGCTCCGACCGAGATTGCCATATGCGGGTTTTTCGCAATCAGCGCGATGATCGCCCACGGCACAAACAAGATGCCGGAGCCGATGACGGGCAGCAAATCCAGTAAGCTCACGACGACAGCGATCAGCAACGACCACCAACCGAGTCCGGCGATGATCATACCAATCGTGATGACTGTGATGTTTACGCCAAAGAGGATGACCTGCGCCTTGCCAAATCCGAGCGCGGTCTTGCCCAATTCTTTGAGCGCTGTGAGGATGCGTTTTTCATTTTGTTCCATAACATGATTATAGCGGAATGCATGCTTCTGCACAATCGGTTTGCCGTGAGTAAATCGTGAACTGTGCGCAAAAAAAGAGGAAGCATTGCTTCCCCCAATTCTCTGCATGCCGCTATCTGCGCACGATGCGATAATACGTCCGCGCGGTGATGCGGTAGATGATAAAGTAGAGCAGCATAAACGCCAACAGCGTGCCGCCGATGCAGGTAAGCACCAGTCCCCAGTCGTAAAGCATGAACAACTTGAGCATCCATGCCATGAGTTTGGAGGCAAAGAGCATATGCAGCGCCGTTGCCGCCAGCGGCAGGAAGAAGACCCATAGCACCTGCGCATTGATCGTTTTTTTCACCTGCTGGTTGTCCATGCCAACCTTTTGCAGAATCTCGAATCGCTCTTTATCCTCATATCCTTCCGTTACCTGCTTGAAGTAGAGGATCAGCGCCGCAACCGCGAGGAACAGCACCGCGAAGAACGAGCCGAGGAATAGGAGCCCGCCGTAGAATCCGTAGCCGTCCTCCCGCGCAGAATAGTAATCGGATACGATAAAATTCGGCGTTTCGGAAAACGATTCCCCATACTGATCTCGCACGGCTTTAATAAACGCGAGGCAATCTTCGTCGGTCCCCGCAATATCAAAGCGATAATTCCCATCGTAGAAGATCAGCGTTGGAATTTCAGTAAACGCACTGTCTGCCCGTTTACAAAAGACGGGAGGTGGCGAAAATGCGTAAACTATTCTATTTTCGCCTCGCGCTGAGCAATGTGCGGCGAAACAAGCTCACCTACCTGCCATATCTGGTGGCTACCGCAGTGATGAGCGGCGTGTTTCTGCTCATCTCCGGTCTGCTCTTTTCCAAAGGGCTGACCAATACGCCAAACGGTGATATCGCCAAAACGCTCTTTGCCTTCGGGCTTGTGGTATACGCACTGTTTACCTTCTTCTTCATGCTCTACATCAACAATTTTCTGATCAAGCGCAGAAAGA
>Ga0351952_1091_pt1 | contig 11097 bp, 6 predicted proteins | sample BONcelT113001H15_FD_205817 | JGI IMG/M metagenome (GOLD analysis project Ga0351952, IMG submission 205817) | Enriched cells from coal bed in the Powder River Basin, Montana, United States - BONCAT cells T11 rep3 HSBNCT.T11.300.1.H15 ... | reverse complement strand
GCGGCCTCCGTGGCAGGCTCTTCCATAGCGGGCGCTTCGGTCGCGGGCACGGCGGTGGGCTCCGGCACAGGCGTGGCGGCGGCCAGCGCGGTAAGCGCCGCGTCCAGTTGCGCAAGGCGGTTTTCAGCGTGGGCCAGATCGGCCTGCGCCATCGCTAGCGTGTCCGCAAGCGCGGAAAGCAGCAGCTCGCGGGTTTCCTCCGCATTTGCGGCGGCATCCTCGCGGGCGGCGGTCATCATGTCCGCGACGGGCGTAAAGTAGCTGTCCGCCAAGTACACGGCGGCCTCCGGGTACATCAGAAGCCCGATGTACTGCGTGGGCAGCTCCATGTAGTAATAGGGCTTGAGCATAAACTCCAGAAAGTTGTGCATCTGGAAGTAGAAAACCTCGTTGCCCAGCGCGGGGCTGATGAAATAGCGGTAGCTGTGGTAGCCGTCGTACACGAAAGGCACCTGATCCTGCCCGTTCAGGCGCAGCGCGCCATTCAGGTACACACGGCTCTGCGGATCAAGCAACGCAAGCGCGTCCATGGCCCCGCGGATATCCAGCTTTTTGAGGAATGCGGCCCAATCCGTAAGGTGTGCCTGCGTGGCGGGGAACCCCTCCGGATGCACGGCAGCGGCCAGCGTGAAATCCACATGGGTCACGTCGCCATCCGGCAGGTACGTGTCGGCTGCGGACAGGGCGGGCAGCGCGGCAAGGCACAGCGCCAGAACCAGCGTGAGCGCGCGGCGGATCGCTTGCTTCATATCGGGTACCTCCTTTGCGGTTGGGGGCATTGCGGCGTACGCGCCGGATGGAACGCGGGTTGGTTGCGGGGCAAACCGCCCGCGCGGCGGCAGACCGGCCTGCGCGCAACCCTACCGTATGCAACGCGCGAAGGCCGCCAAACCCTGCCGGTTAATCCGCTTTGGCGCGGCTCTGGGCGCGGGCGCGGTCCTGATGGCTCAGCTCGCGCTTGCGCATGCGCAGGCTCTGGGGGGTCACTTCCAGCAGCTCGTCGTCGTCGATAAACTCCAGGCACTCCTCCAGCGTCATGGGGTGGATGCTGACCAGGCGCAGGCTGTCCTCGCTGGCGCTGGCGTTGCGCATGTTGGTTACGTGCTTTTGCTTGCACACGTTCACCACCAAATCGTCCGGCCGGGCGTTCTGCCCGCAAATCATGCCCTTGTAGACCTGCGTCTGCGGGGTGATGAACAGCGTGCCGCGCTCCTGCGTGTTAAACAGGCCGTAGCTGGTGGCCTCGCCGGTTTCAAAGCACACCAGCGCGCCCACGTTGCGGTGGGGGATCTCGCCCTTGACCGGCTCATACTTCTCAAACACGCTGCTCATGATGCCCTCGCCGCGCGTGTCGGTCATAAACTCGCTGCGGTAGCCAAACAGCCCGCGCGAGGGGATCAAAAACTCCAGCCGCACGCGCTCAAAGCCGTGCATGCTTTCCAGCACCCCGCGGCGGCGGCCTATTTTCTCAATCACCGCGCCCGCGTAGGCCTGCGGCACATCGGCCACCATGCGCTCGATGGGCTCGCACTTTTTGCCGTCGATCTCCTTGTAAATCACCTGCGGCTTGCTCACCTGAAACTCGTAGCCCTGGCGGCGCATGTTCTCAATCAAAATGCTCAGGTGCAGCTCGCCGCGCCCGCGCACCTCGAAAGAATCGGGGCTGTCGGTCTCGTTTACGCGCAGGCTCACGTCGGTCTGCAATTCCTTAAACAGGCGGGCGCGCAGGTGGCGGCTGGTCACATAGGTGCCCTCGCGCCCCGCAAACGGGCTGTTGTTCACGCTGAAGGTCATGACCACCGTGGGCTCGGTGATGCTCACAAAGGGCAGCGCCTCCACGGCAGCAGGGTCGCACACGGTGTCGCCGATGCCGATATCCTCCAGCCCGCTCATGGCCACGATGTCGCCCATGGAGGCGCTCTCGGCGGGCAGACGCCTGAGCCCGTCGAAGGTGTACAGGCTGGTGAGGCGCAAAGGCTGGCTGTTGAGGCCCGTATCGTAGTTGGTCTTGACCACCATCATGCCGGTGGCCAGCGTGCCGCGCGCGATGCGCCCGATGCCGATGCGGCCCACATACTCGTTGTAGTCGATGGTGGAGATCAGCACCTGCGCGGTGCCGTCCATCTCGCCCACGGGCGCGGGGATGTGGGTTAAGATGGTTTCAAACAGCGGGCGCAGGTCGGTGCCCGGCTGCTTTGTGTCCAGCGTGGCGGTGCCAAAGCGCGCGGAGGCATACACGATGGGCCTGTCCAGCGCGGTTTCGTCCGCGCCCAGCTCAATGAACAAATCCAGCACCTCGTCCACCACCTCGTCGCAGCGGGCGTCGGGCCTGTCCACCTTGTTGATGACCACGATCACCGGCAGCCCAAGCGCCAGCGCCTTGCGCAGCACAAAACGGGTCTGCGGCATGGGGCCTTCAAAGCTGTCCACCAGCAGCAGCACGCCGTCCACCATCTTGAGCACGCGCTCTACCTCGCCGCCGAAATCGGCATGGCCGGGGGTGTCCACAATGTTGATTTTAGTGCCCGCGTAGTGCACGGCGGTGTTTTTGGCCAAAATGGTGATGCCGCGCTCGCGCTCGATGTCATTACTGTCCATGACGCGCTCGGCCACCTGCTGGTTTTCGCGGTATACGCCGCCCTGTTTGAGCATCTCGTCCACGAGGGTGGTCTTGCCGTGGTCCACGTGGGCGATGATGGCGATGTTGCGGATATCGGTACGAAGCATGAAATCAGTACATCCTTTCTGTTTAAGGGAGAAACGTCGGCTCTGCCTCCTTTGGGAATGGGACTTCGTCCCCCTCCCAACCTCCCCCTAAGGGAGCGGCTCGGCTTTTAAAGTGCTACGTGGTGGCAGCGCCTCATCAAGAGCGCCAAGAAGTAACATAGGTGTAGGCAATGCGCGGTTCCTAACTGATCGCAGATGCCAGCGCCTGTTTACATGGGAAGGTTGGCATCAGGGGAACCCCTCTCAAGTACTAAAGCGAGCGAACAGCGCCGCAGGCGCTATGATGCGAGCGACACCGTCAGCCAACACGGTTTTCGAATCCAACATTGGCTTCAGGGGGAGGTTGGGGAGGGGACGCAGTCCCTTCCCCAAAGGAGCACTTGTGCGACGTTACTCGTACGTTACCCTACTCGCCGTCTCCGCCAGCGCCAGCCCCGCGTTGTTCTCGCTGGCAAGGCGGATGCTCCACTCGTTTTCAAACAGCAGCACGTCGCGGCCGTCGCCGTCTTTGGCCCTGCCGCTGGTGGATGTGAGCTTGAGTTTGTCCACCGGCTGCGGGGTTTTTTCCACCCAGCGCACAAAGCGGAAGGGCATGTTGTCCATCAGCATGGTAACGCCGTACTCGCTCTTTAAGCGGTGCTCCAGCACCTCGAACTGCAACATGCCCACCACGCCCACCAGCAGCTCCTCAAAGCCCGTTTCCGTGCGGGTGAACAGCTGGATAGCGCCCTCCTCGGCCAGTTGGGTGAGGCCCTTTAAGAACTGCTTGCGCTTCATGCTGTCCTCCGGCCTGACGCGGGCAAAGTGCTCCGGCGCGAAGATGGGGATGGCGCTGAAGCGCAGGTGCGGCCCGCCGCTGAGCGTGTCGCCAAGGTGGAAGAAGCCGGGGTCGAACAACCCCACGATGTCGCCGGGGTAGGCGGTCTCCACGGCCTCGCGCTCGTTGGCCATGAACTGCTGGGGCTGCTTGAGCTGGATGATCTTATCATCCCCGCTGAGCCACACGCTCATGTCCTTGCGGAACTCGCCGCTGACCACGCGGATGAACGCCAGCCGGTCGCGGTGCGCGGGGTTCATGTTGGCCTGAATCTTAAACACAAACCCGCTGAAAAACTCGGTATCGGGGGCAATGGTGCCGATATCCGCGGCGCGGGGCAGCGGCGGGGGCGTGATGTCCAGAAACGCCTCCAGAAACGGCTCCACGCCGAAATTGGTGATGGCCGAGCCGAAAAACATGGGCGTGAGCTGGCCGGAAAGCACCGCGCGCCTGTCAAACCCGTCGCCCGCCACGTCCAAAAGCTCAATCTCGTTTCGCAGGCGGCTCAGGTAATGCGCGGCGATCAGCCTGTCCGCCTCGGGGCTGTTTAATTCCACCTGCGTTTCCTGCACCATATTGGCGCCGTGGTTGCCGCCGCTGTACAGGCTGATGGTGCCGCTATCGCGGATGTACACGCCCTGAAAATCGCCGTCCACGCCGATGGGCCAGTTCATCGGGCAGGTGCGGATGCCCAGCACGTTCTCAATCTCCTCCATCAGCGCAAACGGATCCTTGGCGGCGCGGTCCATCTTATTGACAAAGGTGAAAATGGGGATGCCGCGCATCCGGCACACCTTGAACAGCTTGATGGTCTGCGCCTCCACGCCCTTGGCCGCGTCAATCAGCATGACCGCCGCGTCCGCGGCGACCAGCACGCGGTACGTGTCCTCGCTGAAGTCCTGATGGCCCGGGGTGTCCAAAATGTTGATGCGGAAGCCGTCGAACTCAAACTGCATGGCGCTGGACGTAACGCTGATGCCGCGCTGCTTCTCGATATCCATCCAGTCGCTGGTGGCGTGGCGCTCCGCCTTGCGCGCCTTGACGCTGCCCGCCTGCCGGATGGCCCCGCCGTAGAGCAGCAGCTTTTCGGTAAGCGTGGTTTTGCCCGCGTCGGGGTGGCTGATGATGGCGAATGTGCGGCGTTTGTCGATCTGCTGCCGGTACGCGTCGGTTACGGGGAGTTGCGTCATTGGGTGCGTGCCTCCGCTTCGGTCGGTGGGTTTTAGGGCTCCAAACAAAATATTGTACAATGGGTTGCGCGGTGCTGTCAAGCGCGGGCAGCGCGGGCAAACGGCGCAGTAAAAAAGGAAGGGGCGCGGAGGAACGCGTTCCCCCGACCCCTTCCGGTCTGCATATATGCGTTACTGCTTGGCCATCTGGGCAATCTCTTCGGCCAGGTTGTCCTGGCGCTTCTCGATGCCCTCGCCGCGCTCGAAGCGGGCAAAGCGCACGGGCGCAATTTTCGCGCCGATGGCCTTTTCCACTTCCTGCGTATACTGGGTGATGGTCTTCTCCGGGTCCTTCACGAAGGGCTGCTCGACCAGGCACACATCCTTGTAGTACTTCTCAATGCGGCCTTCGACCATCTTGTCCACGATCTTCTCCGGCTTGCCCTCGTTGAGCGCCTGTGCGCGCAGGATTTCCTTTTCCTTGTCCAGCGTGTCGGTGGGCACTTCGGACTTGTTTACGCACGTGGGGCGCGCGGCGGCGATTTGCAGGGTCAGGTCGTGGTAATAGGTGCGGAAGGCTTCGTTTGCGAAGGTTTCGGGCTTGTCGTTGGTCACTTCCAACAGCACGCCGATTTTGCCGCCCATGTGGATGTAGGTTTCCACCACGCCGGCCTTGGCCGCGTAGCGGGCAAAGCGCCGCACGCTGATCTTCTCGCCGATGGCGACCGTCGCGTCGCTGATCAGATCGGTGATGGTCTTGCTGGCATCGCCCGCGAAGGTCTGCGTGAGCAGCTCTTCCACCGTGGCGGGGCCCTTCGCGGCGATGTGGCTGGCAATCTTGGCGCAGAAATCCTTAAAGTTGTCGGTGTTGGCCACAAAGTCGGTCTCGCAGTTGACTTCCACGATCACGCCCACCTGCGCGCCCTCGGCCACGTAGCCCGCCACCATGCCCTCGGCGGCGATGCGCCCGGCCTTTTTGGCAGCGGCGGCAAGGCCCTTTTCGCGCAGCCACTCAACGGCCTTTTCCATATCGCCAAGCGCCTCAATCAGCGCCTTTTTGCAATCCATCATGCCCGCCTGCGTCATCTCGCGCAGCTCTTTTACCATTTGGGACGTTACTTCAGCCATGGGTATCCTCTCCTTACACGTTAAGCGTGGGGGGCGGCTGGCCGCCGCCCGTATGGTGCCACGAAGCGGGCGGCAGGTCGCCGCCCGCCCGTGCAGTGCTTACTCTTCGTCTTTAGCGGCGGCGGGGGCTTCCTCAGGCGCGTCCTGATGGCCCTGCTTGCCTTCCAGCACGGCGTCGGCCATCTTGCCCGCGATCAGCTTGACCGCGCGGATGGCGTCGTCATTGCCGGGGATCACGTAGTCGATCTCGTCGGGGTCGCAGTTGGTGTCCACGATGCCCACAATCGGGATGCCCAGCGCGCGGGCTTCGGTCACGGCGATGTGCTCCTTGCGGGGGTCCACCACGAACAGCGCGCCCGGCAGGCGCTTCATCTCGCGGATGCCGCCCAGGTTGGCTTCCAGCTTTTCGCGCTCGTGGCCGATCTTGATCTGTTCCTTCTTGGGCAGCGCCGCCAGCTGGCCGCTCTGCTCCATCTTGTCGATCTGGTTGAGGCGCTCGATGCGGGTGCGGATGGTGCGGAAGTTGGTGAGCATACCGCCCAGCCAGCGGCTGTTGACAAAGTACATGTTGCAGCGCTGCGCCTCGGTGGCGATGCTCTCCTGCGCCTGCTTCTTGGTGCCCACAAACAGGATGCTTTTGCCCTGCATGGCGGTGTCGCGCACGAAGGCGTAGGCTTCGTCCGCCTTGCGGACGGTCTTTTGCAGGTCGATGATGTAGATGCCGTTGCGCTCGGTAAAGATGTACTGCGCCATTTTGGGGTTCCAGCGGCGGGTCTGGTGGCCGAAGTGTACGCCGGCCTCCAGCAGCTGCTTCATGGAGATAACTGCCATGGTTGGTTTCCTCCTTGTTTTATCCACCCTTTGTGTCTACCCGTTGCGGCCGCCTGTGTGCGCGGGGCACACAAAGGCACAAACGCACGGTCGACAAAGGTGCGTAATCGGGTAGAAGTATAGCACAGGTGAATATGAAATGCAACATATACATCAACTCATCTGGAAAGTGTGATCTATTTAAATGTTTCTGTATTTTCTATTCTGAAATAGCATATAGTAAAAATGACATTAGACATTATTTTCCACATCCGCGATTGAACGTTTTTAAAAAATAATGTATAATTGAATAGCATTCGTCGAAAGGTGGTTCATATCATGGAAAATTACGAAAATGAACAGGATTACTTGCCATTATTCTATAATGAGCCAGTCGACACAAACGACGAAGAAACAGAGGAAGAACTTGCTTTTGATTTGTCAAAAAATAATCAGGCAGTAATTTGGGGAACAGATTGGACAACCGAAACCATTGCACGCCAACTCGAAAAAGGTGTGATCGATTTAAATCCTTCATTTCAACGACGCGATGCATGGACGGATATAGAGAAAAGCAAGCTTATAGAGTCATTGATACTTGGCTTCCCTGTTCCACCAATTATTCTAGCTGAAAGCAGGTTGAAAAAGAACACCTTTATCGTAATTGATGGGAAACAACGTCTATTAAGTATTCGTCGTTTTTACGCAGGATCAGTACCCGATAGTTCAGCGTCCTCAAAAAGTGCATTCAAGGTTTTAAGACTTAAGGGGCTTGAAATATTGAAAAGCCTAAATAAAATGTCATACAGTGATGTTCGCACCCAGAATGATGATTATATAAACAGCCTTGACAATCAGTCAATCAGGACAGTGGTGATAAAGAATTGGCCAGATGAGGCTTTTCTATACACAGTGTTTCTTCGCTTGAATACAGGGAGCAAGAAACTATCCCCGCAAGAACTTAGACAAGCTCTCCATCCAGGAAAATTTCTCACATATCTTGATGAAGCAACTGCAAGAAGCAAGACAATTCAGAGTGTACTTCATAATGTCGGGCCAGACCCACGAATGAAGGATATCGAGATAACACTGCGATATTTTGCTTATAAGTTTTATCCAAATAAATACGATGGTAATCTTAAAGAATTCCTAGACCTTACTTGCAAAGAGCTTAATCAAAACTGGGCACAAGAAGAGACTCACATTTATAGTTTATTCAGTGAGTTGGAGCAATCAATTCAGTACATGAATGAAATATTTAACCCGCACTCAGCTTTCTTACGTTATGAAAAAGGTCAACCAATACAACGTTTCAATCGAGCTGTATTTGAAGTATTCACTTACTTCTTCTCAATACCCGAAATTCGCATCAAACTTCTTGGTCAAGGCATTGACTTTAAAAGTAAGTATATATCTATAAATGATGATTTCGATTTTAGTAGTGCAGTAAGCGAGACAACAAAAACTGTAAATAGAGTGCTAACACGATATAATAAAGTTGGTGATATCATTGCAAGTTTGTTGAAGGAGTCAGATCGGTATCTAGTGCCAAGGTTCTCACAAGCTGGTAATCATATTCTCGTTAATTCAAGCCTTATATAAGAACGAGGAGCGAGAAATGTGGCTGTGCTTCCAGTATCATCTCGTCATGATGAGTTGTCTATTCGAATCAGAAAACTAAAAGCAGTCTTTGATTTTAAGCAGAGTATTCACGGAATAAACAAGAATCAAGCGGATAAACTTCGAAGCTTAATACTATTAGCTCATGCAGAATTCGAAGATTATTTTGAGAGTTTAGCTCTAAAAATATTATCAGAATCAGAATACATTTGGCGAACTAATCATCATGCGAATTACTACCTCGCCTCATTATTCATTACAAGTGAAAAAATCAATAACAATGATACAATTGAAACCAAGGCTAACTACCTGATACAAAAATATCGAGAACTCGTGGAGCATAATAATGGGCTTACGGAAGAATATGTGATCCACTTATTCAAACCTCTTGGGTTTTGTAGTTCATTCTTCGAACAAGATTATCTGGCGGTTCTTACATCTTTTGGCAAACGAAGAGGCGCATTCGCACATATGGCTGCCATTAAAACAAGGGAACAGCTTGACAAGCAAACAGAATACGATCGGATAGATAGAGTTTTGGAGGGGGCAAAGACATTCGAGGATGTCCTCAACTCAAAAGCATGAATTTGTATTTTGATACGGAATAAATATAGCCCCCCTACCCCATTAACCCAAACCAGCTCACCTGACTTGTCGCCGCCAGCCCCTCCAGCGCCCCCTGCGCTTTCAGCAGCTCCACCACCGCGACCCCCACCTTGCCCCTGCCCTTCAAATCCTCCACGCTTAAAAACTTTGTCCCTCTTGCCTCCACAATCCCGTCCGCCGCAGCCTCGGGGAACCCGTTAATCGACAAAAACGGACACCGTAAATCGTTGCCCTCCATGACAAACTTCCGTTTGTCGCTCTTGTACAAATCCACAGGCAACAGCCTAATCCCGCGCTCCTGCATTTCCAAAATCATGTGCAGGGCGTTTTGTTCCAATTTCTCTTTCTGGTTCAGCTTTTCGTCGCGCGCGTCGTAATCCCGCAGGCGGTCGCGGATGGTCGCGCCGGACAGCAGCATCGTGCCCGCGTCAAACCCGTCCGCGCGGATGGTGAAATAGGCGGCGTAGTAGGCCAACGGGCGGTACACCTTAAACCACGCCACGCGCAGGCCCATGGTCACATACGCCACGGCGTGCCCGCGCGGGAACATGTACTGGATTTTTTTGCAGCTGTCAATGGCCCACTGGGGCACGTCGTGGCTGCGCATGGCCTGCTCCCAATCGGGTTTCAGGCCCTTGCCCTTGCGCACGCTCTCCATGATGTCAAAGCTCATCTTGTTTTCCATGCCCATCGATATCAAAAAGTTCATGATATCGTCGCGGGTGCAGAAAAGCTGCGGCAGGCGCGCGGTGCCGCTGTCGATCAAATCCTTGGCGTTGCCCAGCCATACGTCGGTGCCGTGGCTCAGGCCGGAGATGCGCACCAGCTCTTCCATGGTGCTGGGCTTGGTGTCCATCAGCATCCCCTGCACAAACTGCGTGCCAAATTCGGGGATGCCCAGCGTGCCCGTGGGGCTCATGATCTGCTCCGCCGTAACGCCCAGCGCGGCGGGGCTTTGGAACAGGCTCATCACCTGCTTGTCGTCCAGCGGGATGTCGCGGTAGCTGACCCCCGTGAGCTGCTCCAGCAGGTGCATCATGGTGGGGTCGTCGTGGCCCAAGCAGTCCAGCTTGACCAAAATGTCGTGCATGGAGCGGAAGTCGTAATGCGTGGTGATGGTGTCGCCGCCGATATCGTCCGCCGGGTGCTGGATGGCCGTAAACTGGCAGATGTCAAACTCGGTGGGCAGCACCACGATGCCGCCGGGGTGCTGGCCGGTGGTGCGCTTTACGCCCACGCAGCCCGCGGCCAGCCGCTCGCGGTGCGCGCGCCCCGCGCGGATGCCGCGCTCCTCCAGGTATTTCATGGCGTAGCCGTAGGCGGTTTTGTCCGCAAGGCCGCTGATGGTGCCCGCGCGGAACACGTTGCCCTTGCCAAACAGCGTTTCCACGTAGGCGTGGGCGCGCGGCTGGTACTCGCCGCTGAAATTCAGGTCGATATCGGGCACCTTGTCGCCCTTGAAGCCCAAAAACACCTCAAAGGGGATGGAGTACCCGTCCTTTACGTAGGGCTGGCCGCAGGTTTCGCACACCCTGTCCGGCAAATCGACCCCCACCGCGCCCAGCTCCGACGGGGTGAAGATGGCCGTTTTACAGTGCGCGCAGCGGTAGTGCGCGGGCAGGGGGTTTACCTCCGTGATGCCGCACATCGTAGCCACGAAGCTTGAGCCCACGCTGCCGCGCGAGCCTACCAGGTAGCCGTCCTCCAATGATTTGGCCACCAGCTTCTGCGCAATGGAGTAGAGCGTAGCAAACCCGTAGCCGATGATGCTTTTCAGCTCTTTTTTGAGCCGCGCCTCCACCACGGGGGGCAGAGGGTCGCCGTACAGCTCGTGCGCCTTTGCCCAGCTCATGCGCTCGATGTCGCCCGCCGCGTCCTTCCAAAAGGGCTGGAAGGTTTCCTCCCCCTTGGGGTGCTTGGGGAACAGCCGCAGCTCCTCCACCTGACTGGCAATCAGGCGGGGCGCGTCCACCACCACCTCGTGCGCCTTTTCGCTGCCTAAGTAGGCAAACTCGGCTAGCATCTCGTCCGTGGTTTTGAAGTACAGGGGCGGCTGGTCGTCGCAGTCCTCATAGCCTTGGCCTGCCTGCAAAATGGCGCGGTACACCGCGTCCTGCGGGTCCTTGAAGTGCACGTCGCCGGTGGCCACCACGGGCTTGCCCAGCTTTTCGCCCAGCTGAACAATGCGGCGGTTGAAGTCCCTCAGCTGCGCCTCGTCCC
>Ga0351952_1072_pt3 | contig 11226 bp, 9 predicted proteins | sample BONcelT113001H15_FD_205817 | JGI IMG/M metagenome (GOLD analysis project Ga0351952, IMG submission 205817) | Enriched cells from coal bed in the Powder River Basin, Montana, United States - BONCAT cells T11 rep3 HSBNCT.T11.300.1.H15 ... | reverse complement strand
TACAATCGCAAACTGACCATTTTGGTCAGATATTTTTTTAAATAGCTTCAATTTAGACTCTTTATAATTGTCCATGGTCAAATGATAATCCAGGTGATCCTGGGTCAAGTTAGTAAATACGGCGGCATGAAAATTTATTTTTTCCACCCTGCTCATATCCAGCGCGTGGGAAGATACTTCCATAACTAAGTAATTACCTTTTTCCTCCCTGACCATACTTATAAACTCTTCAATATCAAGCGATTCTGGAGTAGTATTAGCCATAGACTTCTCTATATTTCCCATGCGGGCATATAGAGTACCCATAATACCTACCCTAGCCCCCTGTTCTTCAAGAATTGCTTTGATTAAATGGGTGGTTGTGGTTTTACCGTTAGTTCCAGTCACTCCGATTGTCTTTATTTCTTGAGAAGGTTGGCGGAAAAAATTAGAGGCGACAATAGCCATTGCCCCTCTGCAATCAGTAGTTTGAAGCACTGTTAGAGGAGAATTAAGTATAATTTGCCTTTCTACCAAGAGAGCTCTTGCTCCGCGGTGAATGGCCTGTTCCATAAAATCATGTCCGTCCGCTTTGAGACCTGGTATACAAATAAACAAGTCACCTTCTTTAACCTTTCTGGAATCATAACTAATACCGCTAATATCCTGCTTTAGTTGACCTTCCAGCACTTTATAGTCAATGCCCCGCATTATTTCCTCCAATTGCACGCCCATTCCTCCTTTCTTGAGAGCTTGTCATTGAATGACTATATCACCGGCATATGACATATTCATTTCGCGACCAGCTCTTACACCACTTATTTTTTATTAATATTCCCCCAGAGGTTGAAATTGAACCTTGACAGTTGATCCACTAGTGATCACTTTACCTGCTTCTGGTGATTGTTTAAATGAAATGCCATAGCCTTCAGGCAGTAAGTGCAGTCCCAAGTCAGCCAGAATCCTAGCCACTTCCTTCATAGATTTACCCTGTAAATCTGGAACTGTTATCTCCCCATCCTTGTTATCCTTCTCAAACGGAGACATATATATGATAACCTGTGATCCCTTGCTTAGCTTTGTCTGCCCTTTCGGAATCTGCTGCCATACAATGTTTCCGGTACCGTTGACCTTGGTATTTAAGCCCCTGCCACTTAGACTAGCCAGAGCATCTGCCAAAGGCAGGTTTACCACATCCGGAACAACCACTTTTTCTTCTGGTACTTTCACTGATTGGCCTTCTTTTTGTCGCCGAGGCACCTCCAGGTATCTCAAAGAATCATTAATAATTTCGCGAGCTGCCGGAGCTGCTACCCAGCCACCATAGTAAGGATAACCCTGCGGAGCATCAACCACCACCAAGCATACCAAACGGGGATCATCAGAGGGCGCTACACCTATAAATGACGACACATATTCACTAGCCAGGTAACCTCCACCAGGGGCAATTTTTTGCGCGGTGCCGGTCTTGCCACCCACAAGGTATCCCTCTATATAAGCGTTTCTGCCTGTCCCGTTGGTTACTTCCCCTTCCAAAATTACGCACAATTCCTTGGCTGTATCTTCAGCAATCACGGTCCTGACTAATTCTGGTTCGGTAGTACTAATAACCTTACCGTCACGGTCCAAGACCTGTTTCAGCAAATGAGGCTTCATCATCTTACCGTTATTGGCAACTGCCGCCACAGCAGTTAGCAACTGAATGGGGGTTACTGCGTTGGCCTGCCCCATAGCCATAACAGCTAGATCTATCTGTTTAGCACTAGCCCGGGGCACCAATATTCCTCTTGCTTCTCCAGGAATGTCTATACCGGTTATTTTCCCAAATCCAAAGGCATTGAGGTATTGAAAATATTTTTCCACCCCCAATTCCAGACCCACTTTAACAAAACCCACATTACATGAATTCTCTACAATTTCGGCAAACGTCTGGTCTCCATGTGCCTTGCGACTAGGACAACCTATGGTTTCTACCCCAACCTTAATATAACCCGGGCAATGGAACTTAGTGTTGCGGTTCACTATGCCTTCTTCCAAAGCCATGGCTGAGGTGGTAATCTTCATGGTTGATCCCGGCTCATAAACATCATTTATGGCAAAGTTTCTGCGGTTGATAGCCGGAAAATCACCATAACTATTCGGATTAAATGTTGGCCGAGACGCCATAGCCAAAATTTCTCCGGTTTTAGGATCCATAACGATAGCGGCCGCACTTTTCGCCTGCCGTTCCTTGAAAACCTTATCCAATTCCCGCTCAGTAATGTATTGAATTGTTTCATCGATAGTAAGAACCAGGCTCCCACCATCAATAGGCGGAATGTATTTATGAGTAGCCTCGGGAATATCACGACCAGCGGCATCATGTTCAATAATAATTCTCCCTTTGGTTCCCCCTACCAGGCTGTCATAGAACTTATCGATTCCTTCTAACCCGGTGTTATCTATCCCGGAAATGCCTAGGATATGACTGGCCAGGGTTCCTTTAGGATAAAAACGGCGACTCTCTTCAGTCAAATCAATTCCAGGCAACGCCATATCCCGAATTTGTTTGGCCTGCTCAGGGCTTATTTGCCTATTAATCCATTCGAAAGAACTGATCGCCGTTATTTTTTTGAATAATTTTTCTTCATCCATACCTAACACCTGGGCTAACTTTTGGGCCACTTCCTGCTCACGTTTGGAGCGACGTACTTCCGCCGGTATGGCATAAACAGAATCAGCGCTGATGGATATAGCAAGTTCACGCCCATTACGGTCATAGATAATACCCCGTTTTGATTCCACCGGAACATCGCGCATCCTATTCTGCGTAGCTTTTGCCGATAATTCGGCACCTTGAACAAATTGAACCCAAAAAATTCTTACTCCCAAAAGGCAAAACCCGATGGTAAATAAGAAAAAAAGCGTTGCTATACGCTTTCTAACTAGCAAACCGGTAGTTTGCATATATATGCCACCTCATTTAAAATTTTAATAAGAATTCTGGGCCAAGCGAGATAGACTACTATAGACTTTAAGCAACAATTTTTGGCTCATACTTTTATCATCTGTTGTACTGGTTACAGTCATAGCTATATTAATCGGTTCCTCCTTAACTCCCATTGCTATCGATTTATTTACATCCGGCTTATGCATCCCAAGATCGGCAACCGCTACTTGTGCCACTCTATCCAGCGAAGTTTTTTGAGCTATCTGGTATTCTATTCTACTATTGCTAGTCTCAAGGTTTTTTATTTCCTTCTCCAGCTTTCCAATCTTCAAACCCAATGAGGAACTACTCGTACATAGAAAAACAAGGATTAAAGCATAGACAAAAACAATAATTCCGCTTTTAATATAAATTTTCCTCTTATGATTTACCTTAGTAGTGGCTTTCTTTCTACCACCGACTACTGCTTGGGGAAATTTACTGACCACTGCTTCGGGCACTTTGTAGGTATCCCAATCTCTAGCACAACTGGACTCCGCTTGTAGCATATTATTAATCCCCCCTCGAATTTAGAACTATATTCTGGCTGCCACTCTCAGCCTGGCACTTCTGGAGCGTGGATTGGAGTGGCTTTCCTCTGGGCTGGCAATAATTGGCTTGCGTGTTATTAACTTCAATTGGGCGCGATGTTCGCAAATACACATAGGAAAATCCGGTGGGCATATACAATTACGCGACTTTTCCTGCATAAACTGTTTCACTATTCGGTCTTCCAAGGAGTGAAAGCTTATTATACATAATCTCCCTCCCGACCTTAACCTTTTGACTGCCTGAGGCAATACAGCCTGAAGAGCCTCTAACTCTCCATTTACTACTATTCTCAAGGCTTGAAAACTTTTTCGAGCTGGATGCTTGTCGCGACAATACCTAGCTGGCACACCCTTTTTAATTATATCTACCAGCTCCAGTGTACTTTCTATGTCTTTTCCAGCACGATAACTGACTATGGCTTTAGCAATACTGCGAGCATAAGCTTCCTCGCCATACTTAAAAAGAATTTCTCTGATTTCAGCTTCCGTATAGCAGTTCACAATCTCCCTGGCGGTTAGAAACTGTTCCCGGTTCATACGCATATCCAGTGGTGCTTCCTCATGAAAACTAAAGCCACGATCCGCCACATCAAGCTGAAAAGAAGATACTCCCAGATCCATCATTATGCCGTCTACTATTTCAATATTTAATTGCTCTAAGACTAGGTCCAGATCTCTAAAGTCTGACTGAACGAAAGTAACCCTGGGGTCATCGAAAAGCAAACGGGTTTGTTTCAGTATATCAATATCCTTATCAAATCCTATTACCCTGGCATCGGGTGCCAGGTTCTCTATCAGGTAACTTAGGTGACCTCCGCCTCCCAGTGTGCAATCAACGTAAATTCCATGAGGATCACTAATAAGATTCGTTATGGTTTCCTGCAGCAATACGGGTTCATGCAAATTATTTCACTCCTATAGGCCCAGACCCACTAAATTCTCAGCGATCAACTCATAGGATGATTCCGCCGCCTGATTATATTCTGCCCATTTTTCGTGAGCCCAAATCTCTACTCGGGAACCCACTCCAATTATCACCATTTCTTTCTCTATCATGGCATAATCTCTTAAATTAGATGGCAGAAGGATTCTACCCTGTTTATCAATTTCCAGTTCCGAAGCTCCAGAAAAGAAAAAACGCGCGAAAGATCTAACATCTGCCCTGGTGAAGGGAAGTGACCTCAGTTTTTCTTCGATTGTCCGCCACTCATCCATTGGATAGAGGAATAAACAATTATCCAGTCCCTTAGTGGCAATAAAGCTAGATCCAAGTTCATCGCGAAACTTGGACGGCACTATAATCCTGCCTTTAGAATCCAAGGAATGTTGATATTCACCTAAGAACATACATTCTTCTCCTCGCGGAAATTATTTGGGATTTCACTCCACTTCACTCCACTTCTCTCCACCTATATTCTATTTACAAAAGCATATCCCTTCTTTGTGAATAATATAACAAGGAACTATTGCCAGAATTTCATACAAAACTCTCAAATATTTCTTATTAACATCTCTCGGAGCTTATTTTTATAAATAATTCTCAATAATGAAAGCTCCTAAGACCGATGTTTTTTTGCTAGGAATGCATTAAGGAGCTAGCCAAGATCCCTAATTATTGCGAACTTTGCTGCCATTTAATAAAAATAAGGTGAGTCGACCTTGTCTCTACCTGTTATAAGTAGAGGTAAGGTCGACCCACCTTTTGTAGATACAGACACCGTAAAAGCAGCCGGTTTCAATTAGAGTTGATAAAGCTCCTGTTCATCCAGGAAGTTAATCCCTTTGGCTTTAAAAGCTATTTTAGCTTTCTTAAAATCTTCTACTTTAAAAATTACCAGGGCATCATTTCCAGTCATCCCCAAGAAAGCATATAGATATTCAATATTAAGATTTTCTTCAGACATCTGATCCAGTACATAAGCCAAGCCCCCTGGGGAATCGGGCATACGCACAGCAATCACTTCTGTTTCGCTCACAGTGAAACCGGCTTCTTTTAGTATTTTGTAAGCGTTAACCGGATCGTTCACAATTAAGCGAAGTATCCCGAAATCAGAAGTATCTGCTATGGAAAGTGCCCGAATATTAATTCCGGCATCTCCCAATACCTTGGTAACATGAGCTAATCGACCGGTTTTGTTCTCTAAAAATACTGAAATCTGTTTAGCCATATTATTGCCCCCTTATATATTTCTTCTATCAATAACCCTTTGCGCTTTACCTTCACTGCGGGCTATGGTTTTAGGTTCTACCAATCGAACCTTAGCCATCACTCCCAAAGCACTTTCCAAATCCTTGCTTATTCTCTTGCTTAATTGTTCCAGCTTCCTAATCTCATCACTAAATATATTTTCCGAAACCTCTACCTGAACCTCCAGTTGATCCAGATTGCCAATACGCTCCACAATCAGAAGGTAATGGGGCTCTACCCCAGGAACATTAAGTAATACACTTTCCACCATAGATGGGAATACATTTACTCCGCGAATAATTACCATGTCATCAGAACGCCCCAGTACCTTCTGCATACGCACATGGGTTCTGCCACACTCACACTGCTCCCGGTTCAAAGTAGTCAGGTCTCTGGTTCTATATCTTATGAGTGGTAGTGCCTCTTTGGTCATAGAAGTAATTACTAGTTCGCCCTGGGATCCATCAGGCAAAACTTCTTCAGTCACAGGATCAATAATTTCCACCAGGAAGTGGTCTTCAGCTATATGCAGGCCAGTCCTATAAGGACATTCTATCGCTACCCCAGGGCCAATGATTTCGCTTAAGCCATAAATATCAAATGCATCGATGCTTAGTTTATTTTCAATCTCCCGGCGCATATTCTCCGACCAAGGCTCGGCTCCGAAAATACCTGCCTCAATCTTCAAATCAGACGGTTTTATACCCATCTCACTCATCACTTCGGCCATAAAGAGAGCATAGGATGGGGTACAGGTAAGCAGGGTCGTACCAAAATCCTGCATCAACATGATTTGGCGTTGGGTATTTCCTCCGGAACTAGGAATTACAGAGGCTCCTATCCGTTCTGCTCCGTAATGAACCCCCAGCCCGCCAGTGAAAAGGCCATAGCCATATGCGTTTTGTATCACTGACCTCTTGGTGCCACCCGCACTAGTAATGGCTCGGGCCATTAACTCAGTCCAAATATTTAAATCTTTCCAGGTATAACCCACTACCGTAGGCTTACCCGTTGTGCCGGAAGAAGAATGGATTCGCACTACTTCTGACATAGGCACAGCAAACAGACTAAACGGATAATTGTCACGCAAATCCTGTTTGGTTGTAAAGGGCATTTTTTTCAAGTCATCCAGGGTATTGATGTCATCCGGCTTAATTCCCAGAGCATCAAATTTAGCCTTATAGGCCGGCACAAAAGCATAGACCCGATAGACAGCCTCCTTAAGCCTTCTTAACTGCAGCTCTAGTAGGTTTTCTCTGGGCATGCACTCCTTTTCCTTATCCCAATATAACATCCATCCTACTCCCCTCAATGTTTTCCTACAATAATTCATAATTCTCATATGAATTACAAGCGACTAGGGAATAACCCAAACAATACTCCCCAACCACATGTCCAAATTATCCTTTATTTTCACAGAGTTTTCAAGCGAATTAACTACTTAACCCCGTTGCAGCCCACAAAAAAACCCCACTGAACCGTGGCGCCGCGAGTTTTAACCTGCAAAGCAGGTGGGTGTTCTCTCATATACTTTATGTGTCCCACTAATGTGGGCTTACAAGTCATATATGAAGACCGAACTCCCATAGTTTTTGTGTTGGCAAAAACTAAACGACTATTCACGTGAACAGCAGGGATATTATGTTGTCTAAAATTCCTTAATCAGATAATACCACAGAACATCCTCTGCTTCAATGATAGACGGCTGTAAATATCTGTGCTTATTTACACTTTTGACTTATTTTTCCTTAAGCTTCAAAGATAACTCTCTTAGCTGTTTAGGGCTAACCGCTGAAGGTGCATTGGTCATTGGGCAGGCCGCGCTCTGGGTTTTAGGAAAAGCAATTACTTCACGGATACTATCTCTGCCCGCCATCAACATTGTCAGACGATCAATACCAAAAGCAACTCCCCCATGAGGAGGGGCACCATATTCAAAGGCTTCCATCATATATCCAAACTTTTCTACTGCTTCTTCTTGGCTTAGCCCTAGCAGGGAAAACATCTTTTCCTGCAAGTCCCGCCGGTGAATCCTTATACTGCCCCCGCCAATTTCCACACCATTTAAGACCAGGTCATAGGCTCGAGCCTTTACCTGAGCCGGGTCTGTATCCAGTAAAGGAATATCCTCCAGGCGGGGTGAGGTGAACATGTGATGTACAGCCATAAAACGTTTTTCCTCCGCATCATATTCCAGCAGAGGAAAGCCTAACACCCAGGTAAAGGCAAGTTTATTAGGATCGCATAGATTCAAGCGCCGACCCAAATTTAGACGTAAAACCCCCAAAACTCGGGCTACAATATTTGCTTGATCGGCACCGAAGAGCAATAAATCACCAGGTTTGGCATCCAAAGTCTCCAAAATAGATTGCATCTTTTCTTCGCTGAAAAACTTCGTTATAGGTGATTTCAGTTCGGTTTCCGTAACGTTTATCCAAGCTAAACCCTTGGCACCAAATTCCACCGCCATTCTGCCCAGATCATCAATCTCTTTACGGGTAAATGAACCGCAGGTTCTAGCATTGAGAGCTCTGACCACTCCACCGCCTGCAATAGCACTAGCAAAAACCTTGAAGTCAACATCTTTTACTAAATCAGTTATATCTTTTATTTCCCAGTCAAAACGCATATCCGGCTGATCGCTGCCATATTTCAGCATGGCGTCATCGTATGAAATACGGGGAAATGGGGTGGTAATATCTATCTGACATCCTTCCTTAAACAGCCGGGGCATCATCCCCTCGATCAGGCTAATAATATCCTCTTCATCAATAAATGACATCTCCATATCCAATTGGGTGAACTCCGGTTGCCTATCCGCTCTTAAATCTTCATCCCGGAAACACCGGGCAATTTGGAAATACTTCTCCATTCCAGCTACCATCAGCATTTGTTTATACTGTTGGGGCGACTGGGGCAGAGCAAAGAACTCTCCAGGATGAACCCGGCTGGGAACCAGATAGTCACGGGCACCTTCCGGGGTGCTTCTGCCTAGAATAGGTGTTTCTATCTCCATAAAGCCCCGCTCATCCAGGTAATCCCGAATGGTCTTGACCACCCGATGACGCAGGAGCAGATTGTCCCTCATTTCCGGCCTCCGCAAATCCAGGTAACGATAACGCAGACGCAAAAGCTCATCCACATCAATACCATTTTCTATATAAAAAGGAGGTGTTTTGGCAGTGTTTAAAACCTCCATCTTCTCCACATATACTTCCACCTTACCAGTTTTAAGATTCGGGTTTTCCGTATCTTGCGGGCGGGCCTGGACTGCTCCCTTTACGGCCACCACATATTCGCTGCGTACACCTTCTGCCAGGTGAAAGGATTCTTCGTCTAGCTCCGGGTTGAAGACCACCTGAATAATACCAGAACGATCCCTCAAATCAATAAAAATAAGACCTCCATGGTCCCGCCTGGCATCTACCCAACCATTTAGTGTTACTTGCTCCCCTACCTGTCCCAAATTAATATCAGTGGCGTTGTGTGTCCTCTTCATTACTTAATTGTCCTCCCTATCTATGCCAATATTTCTTGTATTGCTGTGATTAATTGTTCAGCTTGAACCTCAAGCTGCTCCCGGGTGTTCATGTTCCTGACGGTTAAATAGCCCCGGTTCACTTCATCCTCTCCCATTAGAACGACAATGCGTGCACCCAATTTGTCGGCATATTTCATCTGCGCCTTCATACTTCGCCCGGTATAATCTCTATCAACCATGATTTTAGCTTTTCTGAGTCTATCCAATACTTGCATAGCTTGATTCTCATATTTTATATCCAGGACAGCCAGGAAAACATCCAACTTGCTATTGCCCTCTTCCCTATCGGGCAGACTGTCTATCGCCAGGAGCAAGCGCTCCATACCCAGCGCAAAACCAATTCCTGGTATATCCGGACCGCCGCATGCTTTTACCAGTCCATTATACCTGCCGCCACCGCCCACTGCACTCTGGGCTCCGATGCTGGGAATATGTATTTCAAAGGCCGTATTGGTATAATAATCCAAACCCCGCACCAGGTTGTTGTCATGTATATAATGAATGCCACTGTCCTCCAAGGTTGCCTTAACCAGGTTATAATGATCCTGACAATCATCGCAGAGGCTGTCATATATATAAGGAAATCCAGCAATAGCCTGGTGACAAGACTCAACCTTGCAATCCAATACTCGCAAAGGGTTCTTCTGGTAGCGAGACTGGCAGTCAGTACACAGCTTTTCCTTTGCCGGGCTGATGTGATTGATTAGTTTTTGGCGATAGCTTTGCCGGCATACCGGACATCCTACTGAATTAAGATGCAGTTCATAATCTGTTAGGCCAAGATTGGCCAGGATTTGCACCAGCAGCATTATGACTTCGGCGTCCAGATAAGGGCTGTGGCTGCCAAAGGCCTCCACCCCAAATTGGTGAAATTGACGGTATCTTCCGGTCTGAGGCCGATCATAACGAAACATGGGGCCCTTATAGTGCCATTTTACCGGCATAACCCCTCCATATACGCTATGTTCAATTAGAGCCCGCACACAGGAGGCGGTTCCTTCCGGTCTCAAGGTTAGACTGCGGTTGGATTTATCCTGAAAGGTATACATTTCCTTGGTAACAATATCAGTAGTCTCACCTACGCCCCGCTCAAACAGCTCGGTATGCTCGAAAATAGGCATCCTTATTTCACTATATCCGAACAAGTTTACAGTTTCCTGGATTACTCGCTCCATATACTGCCATTTCTGAGAATCTGGCGGTAAAACATCATAAGTACCCCGAGGGGCTTTGACCTGCATCTGAAAATCCTCCGAATTCATGTATTCTTTGGATAATTCTAATTTAAGGCTCTAAGCTTGTCAACTTTACGGGCAATCAGTCGGTTCAGCGATTGGATGTAACTTTTGGGGTCTTTGGGGTTATGAAAAGATGTCAATGACCAGTCAGCAGTATTGACAAATTTACTGCTAGCCCCTCCCCCCAAAGCAATAATGGTCTGCCGTTCCTCTATCATCTGAATATTATAAATGCAAAAGCTGTCTGTGTGGGCATAACCTAAATTCTCCATGCTGGCTTGCATATACTTCTGTCGATAAAGATAATATGGGCTATAGCCATGCTCAGTTAATACCTGACCAAAATATTTAACCCCCTGCTCTACTTCGTTAACATGGTCAAATATTTTCGTTTTGCCTTCTATCTCCGCCATGGTCGAACCCCTTTTCACGGCCAGGGTATGCACCGTTATATTGTCAGGCTGCAATTTCAACACCTTGGCAGCGGTGGTCTTCCAGTGTTTAGCATGTTCACCCGGCAACCCCACAATCAAATCCATATTAATATGCTTTATTCCGGCCGAACGTGCCCATCCCACTGCTTGGTCAACTGAGGTGCTGTCATGGCTGCGGCCGATTAAGCGCAGGGTATCATCATTCATAGTCTGGGGGTTTATACACACCCGGTCAACCCCGGCCTGTTTAAGCAAGTTAAGCTTGGACAGTGACAAAGTATCAGGCCTGCCCGCTTATCTGTACAAACCATTTACCTGGGGGGAGGT
>Ga0351952_1063_pt1 | contig 11335 bp, 8 predicted proteins | sample BONcelT113001H15_FD_205817 | JGI IMG/M metagenome (GOLD analysis project Ga0351952, IMG submission 205817) | Enriched cells from coal bed in the Powder River Basin, Montana, United States - BONCAT cells T11 rep3 HSBNCT.T11.300.1.H15 ... | reverse complement strand
GATCGAGGCCTGCCACCGCATGGGAATGACCGCCATGGAAGGCATCGGGCGCGAATTCTATCCCCAGCTGCGCGAACGCGGCATGCACGTTTCCCTGGTGGGCTCCCACGGATTCACCAAAGGGCCGTTGGACCCAGAGAACCGCGCGTTCTGTGTCGACAAGCTCCGCGAGGGCATCGACGTGGCCGTGCAATACGGCAGCTCGAGCGTGATCACGTTCACGGGCATGCGGGTGGCCGGGATTTCCGACGACCAGGCGATGCGCAACTGTGTGGAATGCTGGCAGCAAGTCATGCCCTACGCCGAGGAAAAGGGCGTCAACCTGTGCCTGGAACACTTGAACACGCGGGACGACACGCACCCCATGAAAGGACATCCCGGCTACTTTGGCGACGACGTCGAGCGGTGCATCGAGCTGATCAAACGCGTCGCTTCGCCGCGGATGAAGTTGTTGTTCGACATCTACCACGTCCAGATCATGAACGGCGACGTGATCCGCCGCATCCGTCAGTACAAGGACTACATCGGCCACGTGCATACGGCCGGCGTTCCCGGCCGAAACGAATTGGACGAGAACCAGGAGATCAACTATCCCGCCGTGATGCGGGCCCTGTTGGAAGTCGGCTATGCCGGCTTTACGGCGCACGAGTTTATCCCCACCTGGCCGGACAAACTGGCCGCCTTGCGGCATGGCGTGCGGGTTTGCGACGTGTGACGGCGGCGATTGCTCACACAGGCTGGCAGCCTGTGCCACCTTGCCCTGCTACAGGCCGGCAGCCTGTACTACGATGAAAGGAATTCCCATGCGACCCGAACAATGGCAACAGTTCAAAGCCGCCGCCAAACGGCAGAACCAGGGCGGTCCCATCCCGCTGTCCCTGATCGTCGATTGTCCCTGGATTCCTCCGTACTCCGGCATCAGCCACTGGGACTATTTCTTCGATCCCGAAGCCTGGTTCCAGGCCAATTTGCGGATCATGGAGGACTTCCCGGACGTGATCTGGTTCCCGTCCTGGTGGTCGGAGATCGGCATGGGCGCCGAACCGTCGGCCCTGGGGACGCGGATGCATGTTTACGAGAACCGCATCCCGGACCTCGATCACCTGCCGTTTCCGATGGATCAGCTCGACGAGCTGACGCTGCCCAATCCACGTACGGACGGCTATATGCCGCTGTGCCTGTATCGCTTCCAGAAACTCAAACAACGCATCTTCGACGCGGGGTACACGATCCCGGTGGTGCATGCTCGCGGGCCCTTGACCATCGCCTCGTTCTTCCGCGGCGTCACGCAGTTGATGGTGGACATCGTCGACGAGCCGGAACGGACGAAACGGCTGTTCGACATGACGACCGATCTGGCCATCGACTTTATGAAGGCGCAGGCCGAGGTGATCGGCGATTGCGTGGAAGGGATTCTCGTGCTGGATGACATCGTCGGCTTCATCGGCCGCGAGCACTATCTGGAGTTCGCCCACCCGTACCTGACGCGGATTTGCGAGGCGTTCCCGCGCGACTGGGTCAAGGTATTCCACAACGACGCGCCGGTTGTCGCCTGTATCGATCTGCTGCCCGACACCGGCTTTGACGTCCTGAACTGGGGCAAGCAGACGAGCGTCGGTTGGGCCGCCCAGCGGTTGGGCGGGCGGATGTGCCTGATGGGCAACGTCAGCCCCTTGGAACTGGGGGTCCAAGGCACGCCGGAACAGGTTTACGCGGCGTCGCGCGAGGTTTTGGAGTAAGCCGGCGATCATCCCCTGATCCTGTCCCTGGGCGGTGCGGTCACGATCGGCATGCCCCCCGCCAACGTCCGAGCGATGGTCCAAGCCGCCGCCGATTTCAACCGTTGAACAACCCCAGGCTCAGACGTACAGAATTCAGTTTTTGCGGTCCCTACGCCAACCGCAATCGAGCCGCTCTCCCCGCAAAAACTGAATTCTGTACGTCTGAGCCCTTCCCGCGAGCTCAACGCCCACTTTTTTTGTCCTTGTCATTGCGGAGTTTCCTGGAAAGGCTAATCTGAGAACTTGGAACTCCGACGCGGCTGGGCCGCGAAGGGGCAGTTGTGTCGCGGAAACAAGAAGGGAAGACAGCGATGGCTTCGACGAGTGAAATGCTGGGCCTGAAGATCGCCGACAAGTCGGCACGTGTGGGCGTGATCGGACTGGGGTATGTGGGGTTGCCGTTGTTGCAGGCGTTCATCAAGGCCGGCTTTGGCACCATCGGTTACGATGTCGATCAAGCCAAGGTGGATCGGTTGCTGGTTGGCGAAAGCTACATTGCGCATATCCCATCGGAATGGATCGTCCAGTGGCTGGCCGCCAAGCAGTTCACGGCGACGTCCGATATGACGCGGTTGCAGGAGGCGGACGCGCTGCTGATTTGCGTGCCGACGCCGCTGAACGAAAGCCGCGATCCGGATCTGTCTTGCGTCGAGGCCACGGCCCGCCAAATCGCCGCCGCGCTGCGGCCCGGGCAATTGATCGTGTTGGAAAGCACGACGTATCCCGGCACCACCCGCGACGTCGTCCTACCGATCCTGGCCGAGTCGGGACTGACGGTGGGCGAGGACTATTTCCTCGCCTTCAGCCCCGAACGGGAGGATCCGGGGAATCCCGACTTTTCCGCCAGCCGAATTCCCAAGGTCGTGGGCGGCATCGATTCGGTGAGCCGCGATCTGGCGGTGGCGTTGTACTCGCCAGCCGTCGTCAAGACCGTACCCGTAGCCAGTTGTGAAGTCGCCGAAGCGTGCAAGATCTTGGAGAACACATACCGCTCGGTGAATATCGCCATGGTCAACGAACTGAAAACGCTCTTCGCCCGCCTGGGGATCGATATCTGGGAAGTGATCGATGCAGCCAAGACGAAACCGTTCGGGTTCCAAGCGTTCTATCCGGGCCCCGGTCTGGGCGGGCATTGCATTCCCATCGATCCGTTTTACCTCAGCTGGCTGGCCCGCCGCCACGAAATGCCGACGCGGTTCATCGAGTTGGCAGGCGAGATCAACGCCAGCATGCCGACGTACGTGATCGAGCGGGTCGTCGAAGCCCTGAACGACGTCGGCAAACCGGTCCGCGGCAGCCGCATCGCGATCCTGGGCGCCGCCTACAAAAAGGACGTGGACGACCCGCGGGAAAGCCCCTCCTTCAAGTTGATGGAGTTGCTCATCGAGCGCGGGGCGATCATCAGCTACAACGATCCGCACATCCCCGTCCTGCCGTCCATGCGTCACTATCGCGTGCCCCATTTGGCGAGCGAGCCGTTGACCGCCGAGTACCTGGCGGCCCAGGATTGCGTGCTGGTGGCCACCGACCACTCGGCGTACGATTGGGAGTTCATCGCCAAACACGCGCGCCTGATCGTCGATTCCCGGAACGCGACGAAGCAGGTGGCTCACCAGTACAAGAATATCCGCAAAGCGTAGCTTCCGTCCGCATCTGTTTTCAGGAGAGCAACATGAGATTTCGAACTCACACCTTGGTCTGCATCAGCGCGTTGTTCATGGCACCGGTCCTGGCGACCGGCGTCGCCGCTGCCGAGCCTGTTTCTTTGTTTGATGGCCGCACGCTGGATGGTTGGGATGTCCTCACGTGCGAGGCGGTCGTCCAAGACGGCGTGATCCTACTGCAAGCCGGCAACGGACTGGTGCAAACGGCGAAGAAGTATCGCGATTTTGTCCTGGACTATGAATGGAAAGCGCTCCGCGACGACAACTGGGACTCCGGCGTCTATTTTCGTTACGACGAAGTGCCCGCCGGCCGGCCTTGGCCGAAACGTTACCAAGTCAACTTGCGCAAGGGCATGGAGGGCAATCTGGACGGTTTTCCGACGGGGAAAAATCCAATTGCCATCAAGGTGGGCGATTGGAACCGGTTTGAACTGACGGTCCGCGGGGTTGCGGCATCCCTGAAGGTCAACGGCCAAGAGGCGTGGCAAGTCGAGGGGCTGGAAGAACTGGACAGCCACATCGCCCTGCAGGCCGAAGTCCCCGGCGGCGGTCAGTTCCTGTTCCGCAACATCCGCCTGACCGAACTCGACGAGCAGGCGGCCGGCCAGGCAGAAACCTGTCTGGGATTGCCGTTGGTGTTCTCGGAGGATTTCGAACAGGGGTCCGCTCGTTGGCAAACCACCGATGACACGGCGTGGGAATTGCGCGAATACGCCGGGGGCAAAGCGTTCGGGCTGAACCGCCGCACCAGCAACTATCAACCGAAGGTCCGCAGCCCGCACAACATCGCCCTGATCAAGGACGTCGAAGTCGCCGATTTCGTGCTCACGCTACGGGTCAAGAGCACGCTCGATACCGGCGGCCATCGCGACTGCTGCATTTTCTTCGGCTACCAGAGTCCCACGCAATTCTACTACGTCCACCTGGGCGCCCGCCCCGATCCCAACAGCGGCCAGATCATGATCGTCAACGAGGCGCCGCGCACGCCGTTGACCGACAACAAGAACCCGACACCGTGGGACGATCAATGGCACGACGTCAAGGTGGTTCGCCACGCGGAAACGGGAACGATCGAGATCTATTTCGACGATATGGCCAAGCCGCTGATGACGGCCATCGACAAGACCTTTGGCAAAGGCCAAGTCGGCATCGGCTCGTTCGACGACATGAATGACTTTGACGACGTCAAGCTGTTCGGCAAGTGAGGCGAATGGCGCTAGCCCAATGCCACTTACTTGGCACGCGGACACGGTGAGCCGCAAGGCGCTAGCCGCGGTTTTTTGGCGGGAAAGCGTGCAGGGGCGTCACCGGTGGCTAGCGCCTTGCCGCTCCCTTTGTAGCGGCACGGCGCGAGCCGTCGGGTGACTCGAACGATGCTCAGCCAAGCCGTTCCACGCGCACCTGGGCCGCCTGGGCTTCCAGGGTATGCGGGTTCAGGCGGCACGGCAACAATTGGCGGACGTTTTGGGCCGCCGCGGCGAGGCTCAGGCGGACGGCGTCCAGCAGTCCGTGGCCGGCGCGCGTGGCCCAAGCGATCGCTGCCGACATCGCATCGCCGGAGGCGATCGGGTTGACGGCATCGAGGATGGCCGGCGGATGCAAACGATAGATCGCGTCGGCCGACGTGACCCACACGGCGGCCGCGCCTTGCGTGACGACCACCCATTGCGCGCCGTCGTCGTTCAGCGTTTGCATGGCAGCCACCAGCGAGAGGTCGTCGTCCAGCGGCCGGCCCGCCGTCTGCGCCAACTCGTCGCGATTGGGTTTCACCACGTAAGGCTTCAGGTCCAGCACCGACAGCAGGCCCGCGCCGCGGAAATCGAGCACTGCCGGACACGGCGTGCGCTGCAGCAACTGGCGGTAAAACGTCTCCGGCGTGCCCTGCGGCAACGAGCCGATCAGCACGACAACGTCCGCCGTCGCCGCCTGCTCGGCGTAAGCTGCCAGGTAGGCGTCCAGTTCGTCAGCGGTCAAGGGGCGGCCGTTTTCGACCAGTTCCGTGATCGTGCCGGTGGCTCGGTCCAGGAGGGTGGTACAGATGCGCGTGGCGGCGCGAGTCTCGATCCAGCGATAGGGTATGCCCAAGCTGCCGAACTCGGCCGCGATCTGCGGTACGTTCGGACCGCCGACGGGAGCCAACGTCAGGCTGGGACCGCCCAAATGATGCACTCCGATGCCCGCATTAAACACTTTGCCGGACGAGCACCAGACCACGTCCCGCGCCCGATTCACCTCGCCGTCATGAAACGAATCAAAGACGAGGATCTGTTGCCACGCGGGAGTTAAGCCGGCGGATAGGATCACGGTTCGATCTCCGAGGGCGCCACAATTGAAACTACTCGGCCGCCACCGCTTGGCCGTTGCGGCGTTTGGGCAGGATCGCGATGGCTTCCATCTCGCACAACAGTTCGGGGCGGCAGACGCCGGCTTCGACCAGCGTGTTCGGGACGTTGCGGAGGCCCCATTCCTCGAAGACCATTTCGCACAGTTCCAGCGATTCGCCCCGTTTCAGGAACGTGGCCGCTTGCGTCAGGTCCTGGAACGAGGCCCCTTGAGCTTTCAACAACTCTTGGATGTTCAGCAACATCCGCTCCAACTGGCGCCGCGTGTTGCCTACGTGGACGGTCACGCCGTACTCGTCGATACTGGCCGTCCCGGAGATGTACAGCACGGTCTTGTCGGGCAGATCGACTTTCATGCCGCGCGCGAACGACGAGCCGTAGGCCCAGGCCTCGTTCAAGGTCGGGGTATGCATGATTTCGACCGTCGCACATTCCGGGTTGAGCAGGGCGTACAAGTCCATCCCGCACAGCGCTTGCAGCGGCCACAGCCGAGCTTCGATCCCCGTGCTGGCCGGACACCGCGTGACGTTGTGCCTGGTGAAAAAGGCGTTCCGCGACAGATTGAACTCGGCGTACGTGTTGTCGATGTCCACCAGATAGCACCACGTCCGCAGCACTTGCGGGAACGTCGCTCCGTGCTGGGCCAGCAGAGTGGTACAGGCGCTGAGCATCCGGTCGCTCTGCTCACGGAACGTGCCCGGCGCGTCCGGGTCGTTGGACAGGCCCTTGATGTCGGCGATGTACAGGTGCCGACAGCCGGCGATTTCGACCAGCTTGGCAGTCGTTTGCGTGCCTGCGTCAAGGAACGTGGTGATCCGCACCGAATCCGGCTCGTTGGGTAGGATCGCATAGATTTGCATTTCGATCTTCTGCGACTTGCGGCACGGCGGCTGCTGAATGTAGGTGGTGGCCGGGAACGAGTCGTCGCTCAGGCCGGCCGATTCGTAATACTCCCGGCGAATTTCCTGAAACGTGTCCATGTCGCGGGCAAAGTCCTCGAAGAACACTCGTTCCAGTACGACGTGCGATGTGTTCGCCCCCGCCTCGGCCAACAACCGCGGCAGACAACCGTAGAAGCGGCGGGCTTGTTCCTCGAAACCTACATCCGGATCGACACTCAGCGTCGGCGCACAGCGGATGAAGATCTCCTTGGCGTAAGGCGTCTCCAAGGCGACCAGCTCGCCGCTGCAAGTATCCTTGCCGCAAGCACAGGTCTGACGCAGCGGAAGCTCTTGAACAGGTAGTGTGGCTGAGGTCATGCGCGGGGCTCCTTAGGTTAGCGTTTCCATTCGCGTTGTTGGGAGGGAGAGAATTTATGATTGGGTGGGGGTCGCAAGCAGGTCACCGGGGCAGCAACTGGACCTGGAACAACGGGCCAGAGTTTCTGGAACAGACGCCGGATCCCAGCCGGCAAACCGTGTTTACCGCGGATCTTACTTTTTAGCTTAGTATTCCGCGGCATTCACGTCAACGCTAGGGGGATGCCCGGTAAACACGTCCGTAACGCGGAATTTGACTCGCCGAAGCGAAGAATGCGACCTCTGCAGATGGGCAAAGACAAGAATAACCCCACGGATGGCACGGCAATATCACGGATCAAGGCCGGCATCGGCCAGGTCTTCGATCCGTGGTATTACGACGTCATCCGTGGGGTCGGGCACGTTGCGAACGCCCCACTTGCCTGGGAGGGCCTCGACGTGTTGGCTCTCCCAGACGGAGCGTGAGAACGAGGCGGATTGTTGGGGCGGGACGCATCGTCACAGCCCCTCAGCCGTCTTACCGGCCGCCCTTCAGGAACACAAACCGCCGGCTGCCATCGCGGATCACTTCGAGTCGCACGCCCTTGGCCGTATCCGCCTTGGACATCGCTTCGCGGAAATCGCGGATGTTGCGGACGGGGTTGTTGTCCACGTCCACGATCAAATCGCGTTGCCGCAAGCCGGTTCGCGCCGCGAGGCTGGTCGGATCGACGCTGGTGATCACCACGCCTTGCTGGTCTTCTTTGTGACCCAACTGGTCTGCCATTTCCGGAGTCAACGTCTGGACCGTAATCCCGAAATCGGCCGCCGATTCTTCCGCCACGCGAGCCCCGACGCTCGCCGTTTCGTCCGTCAACTCGTCGGTCGTCACCTTCAGCTTCTGCCGCTGGCCATCGCGGAAGATCGTCAGCTCGGTACTGGTGCCCGGCGGCGTCGAGGCGACCGCCATCCGCAACTGGTTCGCGTTCTCCATCGGCTTGCCATTGTACTCGATGACAATATCGCGGGATTTCAGGCCCGACTTTGCGGCGGGACTGTCCGCGACCACATCGCCGATCAATACGCCCTTGGTCGAATCGTAGTGGAACGACTTTGCCAGGTCCTCCGTCAGGTCCTGGATCAACGCCCCCAATCGCCCGCGTTGGACCCGCCCGTCTTTGAGGATCGCGTCCATGATCGAGCTGGCCATGTTGCTGGGAATTGCAAATCCGACTCCGGCGTTGCCGCCGGTTCGCGAAGCGATCGCCGTGTTGATGCCGATCACTTGCCCCTTCAAATCCACCAGCGGCCCACCGCTGTTGCCGGGATTGATCGCCGCATCGGTTTGGATGAAGTCCTCGTAATCGGCAATGGCCATCTGCCGCCCTTTGGCGCTGATGATCCCCGCCGTGACGGTTTGGTCCAAACCGAAGGGACTACCCACGGCCAGCACCCACTCGCCGACCTCGGCTTCATCCGAGTTGCCCAAGGGAGCCGCCACCAAGCCGTCCGCCTCGATCTTGAGGACGGCCAAATCCGTCTTGGGATCGGTGCCCACGACCTTGGCGGCAATCGTCCGCCGGTCGGACAACGTCACGTTCACCTCGTCCGCACCCCGCACGACGTGGTTGTTCGTCAGGATGTAGCCCTCGGAACTGACGATCACGCCCGAGCCCATGCCTTGCTGGTTGAACCGTTCCGGCAAGTCCGGCATGTTAAAGAACCGCTCCAAGGGAAAATCGTCTCCGAAGAATTCCCGGAACTGCTCCGGAACCTGCGGCCGCTCTCGCGGCATCCCCCGCTCCTGGCGGGCAGGACGGACGTTTTTCACCGTGCTGACACTGACCACCGACGGTCGCATCGCCTTGGCCACCGTGCGAAAGGCCGTCGTCAAATCGTCCCCGCGATAGTCGGCACGAGCCAATTCGGCCCGCGCCGCCTGTGCCTCCCGCCCCTCGGCGGCATACGACCAACTGACTCTCGACTCGGACCGCAGCAGCACTATCCCGGCACCCGCCGCACCGCCGATCACGGCGGTTAACACCCACAACAAACCCTTCGGAAATGCTCTCATCTCTCTTCTCCTTTGGCACATCGACGCTGTAGTTCTGTCCCGTCCAGATAGTTGCCGCCATCCGCATTATCTTGCACGGCCGGTCTGGGATTCGCGAAAAGCGAGGCGAGAAATGGGGCGAGAAGTCGAAAAATTGCCGGCCTGACGCAGGAAATTCGTGTGCCGGTGATTACGGCCTTTCTCCCAAGGATGAATTCCTGCCACAACTAGTCCTGATCGAACGAGAATTTCACCTGGCCGTCGATCAGTTTCAAGGATGCCGAAAACGGCTTGCCGGCCTTGGATTGAAAGCCCTCCAGCCGCGAGGTCTGGCCGCGGTCCAGCAGGGTCTTGGCGGTGCGGGCCGTGATCCGCTTGCCGGCGATCGTCTTCCAGATGACGAACCGGCACTCCCGGCCGCTGCAGCTGAATGACTTGGGCCGCTCGACTACCGCCTCGCCGCACACGGGACACTTTCCCAGGGCAGCGGCCGGACCGGACTGCGGCACGGTATTGGTCTCCGCTTCGGCCCCGGGCCGCCCTCGTCCCGACTTCGATCGGCCGCGAAACGATTTCTGTGCCGTTCGCTGCCGCCGGCCGCCGGACTGCTGCGATTTGCTGGGCAGCGGGATTTCGGACAATTGTCCCGTGGCCGTCAGTATCAGGATCGACTCGGCCCCGCCTTCGATCCGCAGCGGCCGCAACAGCACGCGATGCTGCAACAGTTGCCGGATCTCCGCCACGCTGAGCGTCTGGTCTTTGTACTCGGGCCAGAGAACGAACGTGCAGCCGTCGCGCCATGCCGAGCAGCCGAAGCCGCGTTTGCCCTGAATGACCGGCTTGCCGCACCGCGGACAGTCGCCAAAGCAGCCCTCGTCCACGCCGCCGCTGTCCGCGCGGGACACGATCCGCCGCGTGTATTCGGCGATCTCGGCCATGAACCGCCGCGGGTCGAGCCGCCCGGATTCGATCTCGCGGAGCTGACTTTCCCAATGGCCGGTCAGCTCGGGCGATTTCAGTTCCGGGCTCTGGACGACGGCGATCAGGTAGCGGCCCAGGTCGGTGGCGGTCAGCGTCTTCTTGTCGCGTTCGATGTACTTGCGTTTCAACAGCGTCTCGATGATCGCCGCCCGCGTGGCGGGCGTGCCGAGTCCTCGTTCCTTGAGCATCTCGCGCAACTGCTCGTCGTCGACCAGCTTGCCGGCCGTTTCCATCGCGCCCAGCAAGGTATTCTCCGTGTACGGCTTGGGCGGCGCCGTCTCGCCCCGCCGGATCGACGGCTCGTGCGGTCCCTGCTCGCCCGGCGTGAACGGCGGCAGTACCTGCGACGGGCCGTCCTCGCCGCCGTCCTGGTCCTGCTTGCCGCGCGGGTACAGCGCGGTCCAGCCCGGAACGATCAGGCGATAGCCTTTGGCGCGAAACGGCACCTCGTTGGCAACGGCCTGGACCGTGGTGACTTCCTTTTCGCAGGCCGGATAAAAGGCGGCGATCAGCCGCGTGACGACGGCCTCGAAGACCTTTTGTTCGGCTCCGCCCAGCGCGCCGGGCAGGCTGCCCGTCGGAATAATCGCGTGATGATCGCTCACCTTGCGGTCGTCGATGATCCGGCCGGTGAATCGCAACGCGGACAAGTCCAGCCGATCGATGTCCTCCTGCCGGATGGCACGCAGGCTGCGAAGGATGTCGGGAACCTCCCGCTTCATGTCGTTGCCCAGATAACGCGAATCGGTGCGCGGATAGGTGAGCAGTTTTTTCTCGTACAGTGTCTGCGCCGCGGCCAGCGTATCGGCGGCGGACAGACCATAACGGCGGTTCATGTCTCGCTGCAATTCCGTCAAGTCGTACAGTTGGGGCGGCGGCGAACGCTCTTGTTTGCGGTCGATCTTGGTGACGCGCAGCGGCCGGCCCAGGACTTGCGCGAGCATCTTCTGAGCGGCTTCTTCCTCCTTGAAGCGGTCGCCTGCATACTTGAATAGGGTCTCGCGGTACTTGGTCAGCAGTTCCCAGAACGGCTCTGGCCGAAACGTGCGGATTTCGTCGTCGCGTTGCACGATCAGTGCCAGCACGGGCGTCTGCACGCGACCGACGCTCCACAAGATGCCGTCCGCGCCAAAGCGGACGGTGTAGTTCCGCGTGCCGTTCATGCCCACGATCCAATCCGCTTCGCTGCGACACTTGGCCGCCGCGTACAGGTGATCGTAATCGCCGCCCGGCTTGAGCTGCCGGAACGCCTCGCCGATCGCGCGAGGCGTCAACG
>Ga0351952_1086_pt1 | contig 11388 bp, 13 predicted proteins | sample BONcelT113001H15_FD_205817 | JGI IMG/M metagenome (GOLD analysis project Ga0351952, IMG submission 205817) | Enriched cells from coal bed in the Powder River Basin, Montana, United States - BONCAT cells T11 rep3 HSBNCT.T11.300.1.H15 ... | reverse complement strand
TGATTAATCCCATTTTGAAATTATTGCTTGCCTGGTTTTTTCAGCGGTGGCATAATGCGTATAAATCTACCCAATCTCTAACTTCGAGGGAGAAATGTCATGTCGATGATTGACCCCACTTTTCCGCTGGCCGACCTGCACCGCCACCTGGACGGCAGCGTGCGCCTGCAGACCATTTTGGACCTGGGCCAGGCGCATCATCTGCCGCTGCCTGCCTGGAGCGTGGAAGAACTGCGCCCGTATGTGCAGGTAACCGGACAACAGCCGGGGGTGATGGCTTTTCTTTCCAAATTTGAATGGATGGTTGGTGTGCTGGCAGATTACGATGCCTGCCGGCGGGTGGCGTTTGAAAACGTTCTGGACGCGCAAGCTGAAGGGTTGGATTACGTGGAGCTGCGTTTCAGTCCGTGCTTTATGGCTCAAGCTCACCAATTGAACCCGGCCGGGGTGGTGGAGGCGGTAGCCGACGGAGTGGCGGCGGCCGCCCGCGAAAGCGGTATGAGCGCCAAATTGATTGGGATTATCAGCCGCACGTACGGCAAAGAAAAAGGGATGCAGGAACTTGAGGCGCTGCTAACTCAGCGCGAGCGCATAACGGCTTTGGACCTGGCTGGAGACGAAGCCAATTACCCGGCCGATTGGTTTGAAGAGCATTTCCGCCGCGCGCGAGACGCGGGTTGGCACATCACCGTGCATGCCGGTGAATCGGCCGGGCCGCAGAGCATGTGGACGGCGATAAACCGCCTGGGGGCTGAACGTCTGGGGCACGCTGTGCGGTCATTGGAAGACCCGGCATTAATCTCTGCCCTGGCTGAACGACGCATCGGCATTGAAGCCAACCTGACCAGCAATGTGCAAACCAGTACAGTGGCTGATTATGCCAGCCATCCGCTGCGCGCCTTTTTGGATTACGGCCTCGCGGCGACCATCAATACTGATGACCCCGGCATCAGCGCGATTGATATCGGTTATGAGTACAACGTGGCCGCGCCGGCTGCCGGCTTGAGCGTGGAGCAAATTCATCTGGCGCAGCGCAACGCCATTGAGCAGGCGTTTCTGAGCGATTGTGAGCGGGCGGTGTTGATTGCCTCCAAACGCGGAGATTGAGTCGTCTATTATTTTTCATTCAATAAACTAATATATTGGTGATTATTAAGATTAATAATCCTTAATATCCCCAATATTTTGATAATTCTATCCAGATTTGTGCTATACTTCCACGCGGCCGGAACACTTCGCGCCTCATCACCATGCAGTAAATTAATTACTTTGAGGAGTCTATTATGGCAATCAGCAAAACCGTTTCCGTTTCCGCGAAAAGTGTTGAGAATTTCCTGATTGAGTTAAACGCAGGTAAACACACCCTCTTTATTGACCAACCCGAGACCGTAGGCGGGAAAGACGCCGCTCCCACCCCCTTGCACTACTTTTTCTTTGCTTTGGGCGGCTGTGTGATCACCATCGCTAAAATCATCGCCAAACAGCGCCAGATTGAAATCCGTGATATGTCAGTGACGGTGGAAGGCGGATTGAACACCGCCGTTTTAATGGGCAAAACCACTGAAGACCGCGCCGGGTTCCAGGATATTGTAGTAAAAGTAAATCTGGATGCCGACATGTCCGATGAGGAAAAAATGGCATTCCTTGCCGAGGTAGACGCTCGCTGCCCGATCTCGGATAACACCATCAATACAACTCCAGTGAGATTTGAACTGGCTGAGATGGAAGCCGCTTAGATCTCTTGCTTGGCAAACAACAGCCCCGCTTTCGAAAAGCGGGGCTGTTTTGTTGGTTGTGGTAAGCGCGGTAAACCGAGATGAGTCTACAAACTTTTATAGGCCGGTTTGATATCCAGCACCGGGGTGCCGTTGACCGCGTCCAGGCCGGTGACGCGCAGGACATTGCCCTGAATTTCCAGCAGATCCACAACAGTCGCGCCAATTGGGTTGGGGCGGCGCGGGCTGCAAAGCGTGAATACGCCTTGCGGTGCGCGGGTGGGATCTTTGCGCGGGCGCTGCAATAATTCGTACCCGTCTTCGATCAGATGAAACACAAACAACACCAGCAGGCGGTCGCCGGGGCGAAAGCCGCTCAACCCCTCCGTCAGAGACGAATTCAAGATAATGCGCGATTGCAGCGCGCGAATCACGGAAGGTTCAGCCAGTTCATTGCAGCTATTTTCAACGTGACCGATGGCTTGAAAAAAGTATTCCACGACCGCCTCCAAAATGAGATGCAGCCATTATAGCTGTTGGGCAGTGCCAGAGCAAGCCGGGCGCAGCTTATTGGTTAATGTTTGATCCATCTTTAGTTATCTACCCGCAGCACACGTCCCCAATTGGCGGGCAAAGGCAGGCGGACGATTCCATTCTGCGCGTGAAATTGTTCACCCGGATTAAGCAGGTCAACCAGTTTGCCGCTGCGCTCATTTGGAAGGCATAAATCAATTTCCACCGGTTTTTGGGCGGAATTGACCGCCACAACCAGGCTTTCTTGAGCTGATTGGCGCATAAAAGCCAGTTGTTCGTGCCGCACCAGCAGTTGTAGGTAATTGCCAGACCGTAAGGCGGGCGCGGCGCGGCGCAGCGCGGCCAGGCGTGAGATAGCGGCAGCCAGTTGCGGGTGCGGGTAATGGTTACCCTCTTGCGGGTTCTCCAGTGCCGGGCGCAGGGGCGCGTCACTGATGGGGGTTTTTTCTCCGCCCAGGCCCCATTCGCTGCCGTAATAAATCGAAGGCACCCCGGGCATGCTGAATAACAGCAGGTATAAAGGATACAGGTGGGCGGGGTTCTTCAGCAGGCTGGCCACGCGATTGACGTCGTGATTGTCGGCGAAATTGTAGAGAGGCAGGTCGCGGTAGAGACCCTGCGCGCCAAACTGGCGGTCAAGCGACCAGGCGATCTCGTAGTAGTTCTGGTCATTCAATGATGAATAAAGGCCTTTATAGCATTCATAGTTGGTAACCGAGTGCAGGGTTTGGGGGTTTGCCCAGCGGGTGTAATCTCCGTGGACGACTTCGCCCATCAGCCAAAAATCGGACCGGCGCGCGCTGGTGAATTCACGCAGCTGGCGCTGAAAAGCCAGATCCACGCAATCAGCCGCGTCCAGGCGCAGCCCGTCAATCTCAAACAGCTCGATCCAGGTGCCCACCGCGTGCAGCAGGTGGTTGACCACATCCGGATGGGAAAGATTGAGCTTGATAAGACTGGCATGCCCCTGCCAGTCATCGTAACGCAACCCATCCCCATATGCGTTGTTGCTGTCAAACCGCAGACCAGAGAACCAGCCGCAGTAGGCGGAGCGCTCGCGGTTCTGCAGAACATCTTGGAAGGCCCAAAAGTCGCGCCCAACATGGTTGAAGACGCCATCCAATATCACGCGCATTCCACGGTTGTGGAAGTCTCGCACCAGATCGCGCAAAGTGTTATCGTCTCCAAGCCGCCGGTCAAGGTGAAAATAGTCGGCTGTATCGTAACCGTGGGTGGAAGATTCGAACAACGGTCCAAGGTAGATGGCATTCACGCCCAAAGATTGAAAATGGTCCAGCCAGTTGCGCAGGCGCGCCAGGCGCGGCTGGGGCAGGCTGGTGAAGTCATTTCGCTGCGGCGCGCCAGTTAACCCGAGCGGGTAGATGTGGTAGAAAATTGCGTCAGTACTCCAGTGGTTCATACATAATCCTTTCGTATACATACCGTTCGGTATAATTTTTAGTTAAAATAATAACCCCCAATTAAGAGAAAATGCCGTGCATAAACTGATGTACCACCTGGTAAGCCTGGGTGTCATCCAGGTCATTGAGACCGTTAAGCCCCAGACCGATATAAGTATGCAGCAAGCCTAAAAAAGATGCCGCGAACGCGCGCTGCCGCCCGCGCATATTGCCGTGATCGCGCGCGGATTGCTCGAAGAGGGTTTCAAAAGCGGCATGCAATTGGAGGTGATATGGGCTGGCAGCCTGAAACGCTTCGCTTTCGGGTGGGGCAAACCACAACGCCAGGTACATGCGGTAAAAAGTAGGGTTGTGCCTGGCGAAGCGGAACAGTTCCTGCGCGGATTGGTTGAGGGTGTTTGTGATGTCTCCCTGGTAGGTTGTTGCCGGAATCAGTACAGCGTCACGCTGGGAGATGTTGTTCTCCAGCAGGGATTCCAGTAAGCCGAGCTTGCTGCCGAAGTAATGGTAGAGAGTTGGCTTGGTGATTCCCGCCTCATCCACAATTTCTTGCACGCCCACGGCGGCATAGCCATGAGAGGCGAACAGGCGCAAGGCGCATCCCAAAATTCGGTTGCGGTTTTCAATAGACATGAAAACATTGTACCGATCGGTACAATTTTTGTCAAGAGGAAAATTTTGACTGCCAAAAAATTGGCGGTGGCGGGGAACCATGCGTCTGGTTCAGTCGTCATAAATACAGTTGATAAAGTAAAGGAGTAATAAGAAATGAGATTAAAGTCAATTTCATTGATATTTATATTGACTCTGGCGCTGGCCGCGTGCGCCCCATCTACCGAGCCACTGCCGTCAGAAATGGAATTTGGCGAATCTGCCAGTGTGGAATCGATTGAACTGCTGCAGCTTGAATCTTTTCCTGTGCAGGTCAATGCCGTGCTGCGCGGCAACCTGCCAGACGGCTGCACCGAGATCGAACACGTGGAGCAGAACCTGCGCGGCAATGTGTTTGAATTGAAAGTGATCACCCGCCGGCCCAAAGACGCTATGTGTACCATGGCGTTAGCGCCTTTCGAGGAGCGTGTCGCGCTGGAGGTTAACGGCCTGGCGGCTGGAGAGTACACCGTCCGCGCCGGGGAACAAGAAGCAAGCTTTCGATTCGATGTGGATAACATTCTTCGCAGCGAGTAGGCTTGGGTATAGGCTTGCGAGCGCGCCGGTAAACCCGGCGCGTTTTTTTTACGAAGTTTGATTTTCCGATGGTTGATCCGCTCCATCTTTTCGCTATAATGGATACAAATCTCCAAATCAACCGCATGGCAGGGAGGTCAAATGAATCGATTTCGGTTTCAAGAACCAAAGCCGGTATCCCTCCGTACTTTGCTGCCATGCGTGTTGACAATCCTGCTGCTTTTTGCCATAAAGCCTGCTTTCGCGCGGGCGCAGGTGCCTGAAATTGAACCCCAAATTGTCATCGCGACCAAAGATTTAACCTGCGGCAGCCAACCCTGGATCGTTACTCTGGAGGTTTGGAATGTGGGATCCGCGGGTGGAGATGCGTATAAGCGGGCAGTATTGCACGGTGAAAATTGTGTTAATGACAAATTACAGGGACCAGTAAAGCGGCAGGTTGGCACCTTCAGCGGCGGACCAAACGGAATTGTCAAATTGGAATATACCCCTGGATATCCGATTACACTTCAATTCATGGATGGAAAAACAGTCAATGATGAATCAACTGGTGGCATTCTTTTCATTGTTAAGAATCCTGAAGCCTTTGACGGTTTCAGGCAAACTAAAGACTGTTCGGCGGTGATCAACCTTCCGCCCGGTTTGCAGCCTGGCAGTGACCTCTGGTTCAGTGCCAGCTATACCGGTGAGGATGGGAAACCAATCCCGGCTGAGAATTTGCTTTCTGAGGGGTGGATTCTTAATGGAAGCGCTGGTTCGCCAGTCACCAGGTGGGATGGCAACCCGTTAACCGTCGAATTGCAATATACCTGCCCTGGCGGACAGGCGCATGTTACTTCATTAACTATTCCTCCTTTTCAGGCCGCTGAGCCGCCGGTTCAAGCAACTGCTGCCGGCGGACAGGCTGCCAACCTACCCGCGATTCAACCCACAGCCGCTGAGCAGGTGCAAGCCCCGCCAACCCAGGGGAAAAACACCGCCGCGAATAGCAGCCTGATGCCGATTGTTGCAGGTGCCGTTGTGCTGGGCGGCGCGGTGCTGGCAGGAGCCGCGGTCACGATAGGGTTGGTTGTAGCCAAGACCAAGGCTGCTGGCGCGGCTGCCGCAAAAATTGCGTCTTCACCTGCCCGGTCAGCCGTTCCCAGGCCGCAGCCACAGATGCAACCGAAACCTCAACCGTATCAACAGGCGGCAGCACCGCAGAACCAGGCAGTTCAATCCCAACGTCTGCCCCAGGCGCAGCAAAAAGAACTGCTTCAGATTCGAACAGAGATGACCCAGGCGGTCAACCAGTATAAAGCCCGCTGGCAAACTTTGCGCCGCGAGCTGGTAGATCTGGAACGCCACCACAAAAAGAATAAGATAAAGAGGACAATGCAATTGGGGGTTGAAACCACGCGCAGGGTTATTCCGAACAAAGCCAAAATACTTGATCCAATCTTGAATGAAGCAGTGCAGGTGCCGGATCCAAAAAATGAGACCGATATCTTACTGAAAGAATACAAATCTATCCAAACAATCAAGAGCGAGATGCAATTTCTACAGGATGAAGTTGGCCGCTTGCTGCGGGAGATCCATAAAATTAATGGCAAACTGGGCCGCTAGGCAAAAGGAGGCTCAATGACTGAAAAAAAGATCGCCCAACTGGATGCTGAAATGCTGGCCGCTTTGGGGGTTGTAACCGCGGGCGGACGGGGAGCATTATCCCCTCTCAAGCCTTTTGAACCTGTGTTTTCGATGGACGCCGCGCTGCGCCGTTTATTGCAGGCCGGGCTGTTGGATTCCGTGGGTAAGACCTCCGCGCAGATGCAGACGGTCATCAAAACGTTAGCCGCGCCAAAGGCTGCTTTGGAGATAGATACTTTTGGTAAGGAAGAGCGAGGGATCACCATTTACTATGCCGATCAATCCCCGCCGGTGGCGGTCATGCAGGAAATAAATGCTGAGGAAAACTTATTGATCCTTGAATCTCCTCCTTCCGAGGATGAAGTTCTTTCCAATTTTCCCAAACCAGCCAAAATCAGTGAACCGCTATTTTCGGCGGAACTATCGCAGGAAAAAAGCAAGTGTCTGGCAGTCATGTTGGACTTGCAGTGTCAGGCGATGCTGGCGGAGTTAAGCCGGAAGGGTGAGATGGAAGAATACATCCCGGCGGCCATCGTACCAACACAGGCGCTGGACGACGGTCTGGCTTTGTTTGCCAGCCGGGATGAAACACCCGGCTGGTTAATTTCCGGATTTCTCGATGGTATCCTGCCGTCAGAAAACCTTCCGCAACCTGACAGGGATGCGGCATTGAATGAGCTGGCACGCGAGGGATTTATTGTGAAAGTTGAGGAGGGGTGGAAATTACCTGAGCATATCGCGAATTGGGCAAACCATGCTTATGTTTATGATGAATGCGCGCTGCTGACACTTCAGCATGATGTAGCGGAGTGGGATACGCGGGAGGAGTGCCTTTTCTGCGCGCGAAACAATGAAGTGGAGTTGGTGCTGACCAGAAAACAAAACGGCTTGATCGGTTTCAATAAATGCACAATAGAAGAGCTGCATGAGCGCTTGAAAGCCCTGGTGCGGCAGAATCCCGCCTTCTTGCTGGAATGATAGACATCCCAAATCGCTACATTATTTTACCATGCGCCCTGGTGGACAAATGATAAACTGCTCTCTGAATAAATACTTTCCCTTAATCTTTTTTTTCACACTTCTGCTGGCAGCTTGCCAACCGGCGGCGCAAGTGACATCTGCCGCCTTAGCCAGCCCCGAAGCACTTCCCACGCCTTTGCCCGCGCCCACCAACACCCCCCTGGCAGTTACGCTGGAGGCTGTGCCTGTAGGGGAATGTAAGAAAATCGCATTTACCCTGGCGGATTTGAACCGCGAAAGCCCGCAGCCGGAGATTTATACAATATGCGCGGACGGCAGCCAGCTTACCCGCCTGACCGATGATCCTTCTACCGACCTCTCTCCATCCTGGTCGCCAGACGGTACGCGCATCGCTTTTTCTTCCACGCGGGCAGGCAAGAGCCACATTTTTGTGATCGAACCCGCCAGCGGGGAGCTTGCTCAGGTTACCTTTGCAGGCCAGCAAGATTTCCCGGTCTGGATCCCGGGCAGTCAATCGATTGCCTACCGCAGTACAGACGGAAAGGGTCTGTGGTGGTGGGAGGCGCTGGATCTGCCAAGTGGGGATATTACAAGGTTGAGCGAGCCGTCTTACGACTTTTTCTTTCAAACCCCCGCCTGGTCACCGGATGGAGCTTGGCTGGCGGTAATGTCGCTGGCAGAGCAGGCGCAGCGTAATGACGGCGCCAGCCAGATTCACATCCGCCGGGTGGACGGTAACCAGGATATCGCCCTTACCAAAGATACCTGGGCAAATATCTCTCCCAGGTGGTCTCCAGATGGAAAACAAATCGCGTTCTTATCCGAACGCGATGGAAATTTCAACCAGTATGGCTTGTTTGTGATGGGCATTGACGGAAGCCAGGTACGGCGGATTGGATCCGGTCATTATTCGGAAGGGGCGGTTTTTTCCTGGTCAGCCGATATGCGGGAAATTGCCATCAGCGAGCCGGGCAGCGGTGGAATTGTGATTTTGGATTTGATCAGCGGCGCGGCGCGCCCGCTGCTGGTGCTTCAGCCCGGGCAAAGCGTGTTTTCCCCGGACTGGCAGCCGTAATATCACCGCCGTGATAAAATTTACCCATCTCGGTAAGTGGAGGGAAGATGAAGAATATCATTCTGGGCGGTGTGCCGCGCTCAGGAAAGTCTCTGCTGGCGCGCCTGTTATGCCGCGATCTGGGACTTTCTCACCTAAGTTTAGACAGCCTGGTTTCCACTTTCAGCCGGGTTTTCCCGGGGCTGGGGGTGACACATGCCGCCTCCAACCCAATTGAGTCCAGCCGCCGGCTGAGTTCTTTTGTATTGGAATGGCTGCGCCACCTGGAGTATGAAGAGACGCCATTCCTGCTGGAGGGATACCATCTGCTTCCAGAAGACCTGCGTAATCTGGATCGCCAACGCTATGTAGTGGCTTTTATGGGTTACCCCAATTTAAAGCCCGAGATCAAGCTGCGCCAGACGCGCGCGTTTGTGAGGCCAAATGATTGGACGCGCGACTTGAGCGATGAGGAACTGCTGCCCATTTTTCGCCGTTATGTGAGTGAAAGCCGCATGCTGGCCGATGCCTGCCGCGAGGATCGCCTCTTATACGTGGATACCGGTGAAGCATTTGAAGAAGCGCTGGAAGAAGCCTTTGAAGTGATCAGCCTGCGCGCTGAGGAGAGCGGATGGAAATAACCTGTCGTTTGGCGACGAAAGAAGACCAGGATTTTTTGTGGGAGATGCTATACCAGGCGGTGTATGTGGCCCCCGGAGAAGCAGCCCCATCTCGAGAAATTGTGCGTCTGCCGGAGCTGGCAAAATACGTGCAAGATTGGGGCAACCGCAATGATCTGGGAATGATTGCTGAAGATGAAAACGGCATGCCGCTGGGGGCAGCCTGGCTGCGCCTGTTCAAAGGCGAGAAACGCGGCTACGGCTATGTGGCGGATGACATCCCCGAGGTGAGTGTGGCAGTGCTGCCAGAATATCGCGGGCAGGGAATTGGCGCGCGGCTGCTGGAGGAATTGCTCCGCATGGCGAGAGCCCGCTGGAGGGGTGTTTCGTTGAGCGTGCAAGAGCAAAACCCGGCTGCCCGGTTATATCTACGGTTGGGGTTTGTAGAGGTCAACCGCCAGGGCGATTCGCTGACCATGCTGTTGAAAAATAAGCCCGGATAAAAAAGCTTGATAAAGCTGAAATCTGGTATACTCAAAAAGCTGGATGTCCACAGATGTTCAGCAAACGCCCCTTGAAATATCCACTTTGAAGATCAGGAGAAGATGGCATGTTTCCAAAACCCTTTTTTCGCTGGCGCCCGCATCCCTGGCATGGCCTGGAAGTAGGGCCCAAGCCCCCCAAACTGGTTAATGCCTATATTGAAATTACCCCTTATGACCTGGTGAAGTACGAGATTGACAAGACCACCGGTTATGTGCGCATTGACCGGCCGCAGCGCACCTCTTCTCAGCCGCCAACCCTGTACGGCTTTATTCCGCGCACGTTTTGCGGAGAGCGATTGCACAAGCTTTCGCCTGTTTCCAGTCAGGGAGACGGCGACCCATTGGATATTTGCGTAATCAGCGAGCGGCCCATCTCCAGGGCTGAAATTTTACTCACCGCGCGCGTGGTAGGGGGCATTCAAATGGTGGACCGCGGCGAGGCGGATGACAAAATTGTGGCGGTTATGGATAATGATTCCTTCTGGTCGGGAGTGAACGATATATCGCAAATCCCGCATGTGCTTATTGACCGCCTGGTGCATTATTTCAGCACTTATAAGCTGGTCAAGGGTGAAGACATTAAAGTCTCGATTGAAAGTGTTTACGGAGCAGAGATGGCGCATCAGGTGGTCAGCGCCTGCGTTCAGGATTATGAGGAAATGTTCGGCAGTTAGTAAACCACTTTTTTGCACCCCCCATTTTCGTTTGCGATAAATGGGGGGTGTTTTATTTTAAGACTGGCGTTATTGAAACCAGACTTAATTAGTCATATAATTAGGTTAAAGATCGTTTCCTTTTCAGGATGGCGCGAACAAGATGAGTTTAATAATTGGAAGAAATAATTCCGCGCCTCATCTTCCCCACATTACCGCGATCGCGGAAGAATTAATCAAGTCAATACCTAATAGAGATTTTAAGGAGGATCATCCATGATCCAAATAATTCCTGCCGAAAAACGGCACTATTCAGATTTTTCCTGGCTAAAAACTTACTGGTTATTTTCATTTTCGGATTACTATGATCCGCAAAATATTCAATTTGGGCCGCTGCGCGTGTTTAATGACGATGTGGTTATGCCTGGGTATGGGTTCCCCACCCATCCACACCGTGAGATGGAGATTATCACCATTGTGCTCAGCGGCGAGATTACCCATGAAGACAGCATGGGGAACCAAAACGTGATCCGCGCCGGGGATGTGCAGCGCATGAGCGCGGGGGTTGGCATTACCCACTCCGAGTTTAACCTCAGCGATCACCCGGTACGTTTTTATCAGGTTTGGATATATCCAGACGTACCTGGCCTGAAACCGTCCTATGACCAGCGTACATATAAATATTCAGATTGGAAAAACACCCTGCTGCCATTGGCTTCAGGAAGAGGGCTGCAAAATGTGGTTACTTTCAATGCCGACGCCACCATCTACCGTGCCGAATTGGATTCCAGCCGGATTCTGGAATTCGCCAGCGATGAAACACGCAGAACATTTATATACCTGACGGCTGGCAGAATTTGCGTAAACGGCACGGTTCTGCACACCAATGATCAGGCGCGCATGGATCTGGAAGATTGCATCAAGATCACAGCGGAGGAAGATTCGAGTTTTGTTGTGATTGATTTGCCCAATGTGAAAGGGTGGGGGTACGATCAAAACACGTTGAAAGGGACGGCCGCCTAGCGGAATTCAGAGTTTTTGGAAGAATAAA
>Ga0351952_1084_pt1 | contig 11559 bp, 9 predicted proteins | sample BONcelT113001H15_FD_205817 | JGI IMG/M metagenome (GOLD analysis project Ga0351952, IMG submission 205817) | Enriched cells from coal bed in the Powder River Basin, Montana, United States - BONCAT cells T11 rep3 HSBNCT.T11.300.1.H15 ... | reverse complement strand
TCCATGATCGGCTTTATTTCTCTGTTCGGCATCGCCACGCGCAACGGCGTGATGTTGATCTCCCATATCCGTCAGTTAATGGAACATGAAGGGGTTGAAGACCCCATGGAGGCAGTGCGCCGTGGGGCTATTGAACGGTTGATCCCCATTCTGATGACCATGTTAACCGCGGGTTTTGCCCTGGTGCCGCTGGCGTTGGCCGGTGGAGAGCCGGGAAGTGAAATCCAGACGCCCATGGCCATTGTGATCCTTTTCGGACTGATTACATCCACGGCACTGAACATGATTGTGGTTCCGGCCCTTTACCCTCGGTTTGGCGCCATCAAAACAACTAAAACGGGAAGTCAGGCGTCTTACCGTTTTGAACGGGAAGAAGGTTGAAATGAATGTCTCCGTTGTGGAGATAAAAACCAAAAAAATAAGAAGGAGAACAGCATGAAAAGAATTATTTTTTGTCTGATGGTACTGACGGCGTTTACAGCGATTCCTGCTTTTGGTGCAGGCGGTCATGATGATCATGATCACGGGCACGATCATCATGCGGAACTCAGTGAAGCCCGGATCATCCAAAAAGCTTCCGGGTATGTGGCCAAGATGGTTGAAAAAGGCAAGCTGGATGCGTCATGGCAAGGGATTTCGCCGACGGAAGCAAAAGAAAATGATCATCATGAGTGGGTGGTAACGTTTAATAATCCAAAAGTTGAAGATCCCGAAAAACAGACGCTGTATGTGTTTCTGACGTCATCCGGAAAATATATTGCCGCAAATTTTACAGGCGATTAAACGACGGCGTTTTCCGTTAACCCCCGGCAGGTGCGAAGCCGGCAAAATTGCCGAGTACCTGCCGGGATAATTACGGTATCGCGCATCCGGGGAATCTGGCGTTGTTAAACGGCATCATTTCAGGACGGATTGATCCACTTGTTACAATTTGAAGTAAAAAAGAAGTGTTGAATGAATATCAGATTTCTGACTGCCTGTATCAGCCTGGCTCTGATTTTTTTATTTAATGATCTTAGCTTGGGGGCAAGCGGCTGACCGTGTTCCGCTCAATCCAGGAGCACTTCCCAGGTCGGGAAGATTGGAATTGAAAATCGATTAAAACAAGCTCAGGGCCATGTTCAACCAATTACGGCACAATTCAAAGCCGGCGCATTGTATGACACGCGGGTCGGGGCATCGTCATCAGGCGCAACCACAGATGATTTAAATGATACCGCTTTAACGGTTAATTTAACGGCGGGGTGGCAACTCCTCGCGGGCGATTGGATAGGGTTGCGGTTGGATTATGGCGGATATGCCGATTTCCATAAAGATTATGATGAATATGACGTTATTGATCAGGCGATATCATTTGAACCCCAGTTTTTCAGTGGGAAGATGATCTACAGCTTTCCTCTGGTTTTCAATCATGTGCATGAAGATGGAAACACGGATTACATAAAATACATGGCGTCACCGACCGCCACTTATATCATTCCGGATTTAAACCATGCCATAGGCGTAAATGGAACTATCGCCCGAATTGCTGACAAGGATTCCATCGATATTGATGAAGATGCGAATATCTTGGGCGGTGGGCTGGCCTATTATGCATTATTTAAGAATAAAAGCAGCATTAAGGTTTCTATTGAATATCAGCATGCGTCTTATGATTCCAAAATTTCTGAATATGGAGTGGACCTATCTGGTTCTCAAAAAAATCGGAAGGATAATATTTGGGCGGGCGCTTTGAATTTTGAGTTTCCGCTTTTAGATAATCTCGGATTGTTTGCCAGTTATTCCCATATTTATTCCCGCTCAAATGTCGATATTTATGGTTACAGCAGAAATATTATCGAATCAGGACTGGCGATTCACTATTAAACCCATTTGATTCCAGCAGGCAAATTTTCGGCAATATTTTACGATAACTGATGAATATAGTGAGATTCATAAAGGGAAAAAAGGAGCTTTATTGTGGATAAACCCAAAAAACTATATCTGGCATCATGCATTTTTATCGCCGGCGCTTCCGTCATGCTCATTGAACTCGTGGGCACAAGATTCATCAGCCCAATTTTTGGTTCAAGTCTGTATGTCTGGACAGGACTGATTTCCGTGGCGCTGGGCTCTCTTGCCGTCGGGTATTGGGTGGGAGGGATCATAGCGGATAAACGTCCTGTTTTTTCAACGCTTTATATTCTTTTTCTGTTTATCGGCGGCGCAATGATACCCGTTCCCTTTCTATCAGATTATATCATGGCGGAATGTTATATGTTGTTTGGAAGTATTGGCGGAGGCTTTTGCAGTACAATTGCATTGTTCTCTTTGCCTTTGTTAATGTTGGGAATGGTTCCGCCCATCATTATTCGTCTTCGGGCAACCATGATTGAAACCATCGGCGTAACAGCGGGCAAACTGTATGCTGTTTCAACCATTGGAAGCCTGGCCGGAACCATCGGAACTGGTTTTTTTTTAATCCCAACAATCGGGAACAATGAAATTTTTCTCGGTTGTGCCGCTGTGTTACTGTTTTTTTCAGGAGTGGGCTGGGTTTTCATTGAAAAGAAATCCATGGCCGTCGCATTGATCATCATAGCAGCCGCAATTCCATTTTCTTCCAAGCTGGCAGCGGGAAGTAAGGACGGTTTGCTATTTGCGTCTCAGAGCCTTTACGGCCGGATCGAAGTGGTGGATAAATACGGAGAACGCCTGCTTTTGATTGACGGCAATATAAACTCTCATATCAGCTTGAATCCCGGCATTCATCCAATTCAATGCGAATATGTCAGAAAGTTTTCCCTGCTTCCGCTGTTTAGGCCGGAAGGACGCATCGGTTTATGTATCGGTCTCGGGGGCGGTTTGATCCCCACACTGCTGGCCGAATCCGGAATTTTTTTTGACGTTGTTGAGATCGATCCGGTCATCCCTGAAATCGCCCGCAGCTTTTTCGGGGGGCTTAAAAACAATGAGACGGTTTTTATTGAAGATGGACGAAACTACATCAGAAAATGTGATCGTCAATACGATTTTATCGTCTCTGATGCCTCAAACATTGACCATGTTCCTGTTCATTTATATTCAAAAGAATTTTTCATGGAAGCTGCCTCCCGTCTCACACCCGATGGCATTTTTGCCATGAATACGATTGGCACCACGCAGGGAATGGAATTTGAATGCATTCAGGCAACGCTCGGGTCTGTGTTTGACCATGTACGCGCTTTCCGAGCCCATATGACTCCGACATTTGGAAACGCTGTTTTTTTTGCATCAAAATCCCCCTTGGTTTTGTCTCAGATAAATGAAGCCATATACAAAGCTGATGAAGCTCAATTTAAAGGGACAGGCATGGTCTTGACGGATAATTTTAATCCTATTGATGTTCTTAGCGCTAAAGTAGGCGCTGTTGTAAGAAGAAATTATTATTAAATTAATCCATTTTTTCGCCTCGCAAGCGCCACTGGATTTGTCTCCTGACGGAGTTACTCAATAACTGAATCATGTCTCCGTGCCGCCATCCGGGAAGATCGCCAGGCTTGCCGATGCAAATACAACCAGGACGCTGCCCACATTGTGCGCCACCGCGGCCATGATTGGACTCAACCAGCCCATGCCGCCGGCCAGAACGGCAAACGCATTAAAGACCAAACCGAATACGATATTGATCTTGATAATACGCAACATCCGCCGCGACAAACGGATCAGCCAGGGCAGCCTGGCGATATTGTCGTGGGTCAACGCGATGTCGGCCGTCTCCAGCGCCACATCGGTTCCCGCGACGCCCATGGCCACCCCGACGTGAGCGGCCGCCAGGGCCGGGGCATCGTTGACCCCGTCGCCGATAAACATTACCGGAAGATTTCTGGATTGGAATTCCTTGATCACCTCCAGTTTGTCCTGCGGTTTGAGGCGGCTGTAAACATGGCGGATGCCGACCGTATCAGCCACGCGCTGAACCGCATTTTCATGATCGCCGGATAAGACGGCCACTTCATCAATGCCCATACGGTTTAACTCTTTGATGGCTGAAATCGCCACGGGGCGGACTTGGTCGGTTACATTCAGCAGCCCCACCGGAATCCGGTCGCGATAGACCACCAGCGGTGTCACGCCGCGCGACATGGACTTATCCAGACATTTTTGCAGACGCTCCGGGAACGCCGACGAGTTGCCGCCGACCGTTGCGCTGCCGACTTCCACCAGGCTGCCGTCCACCATGGCCCGCACCCCAAGGCCGATCTCATGAAAGGCGTTTTCCGCTCCCCTCACTACGATCCTGGCATAATGAGCGGCTTTCAGAATCGCCCTGGCCAGGGGATGGGTGCAATGCTGCTCGGCGCTGGCAGCGCACATCAGCACCTCTTCTTCATTGATGCCTTCGGTGCAGGTGATTTCTTCCACCCTGGGTTCCCCCAAGGTCAGTGTTCCGGTTTTGTCGAAGAATACCGCTTTGACGGCGGCGGCGCGCTCCAGATATTGCCCGCCTTTGACCAGGACGCCGGCTTTTGCAGCGCGCCCCAGGGCCGCCACGGTTGCCGTAGGAGCCGCCAGGATCAGGGCGCAGGGGCAACCCACGATCAGCACGGCCACGGCGCGACTGACGTCGCCCGATGCGATCCAGGCTATCGCCGCGCAGGCCAGGATGATCGGCGTAAACCAAGTTGCATAACGATCGATAAGCCGGACCGCATCGGGCCGGTGCAGTTCCGCCTCGTTGACCAGCCTGATCACCTTTCCCAGGGTGGTGTCCCGGCCGACTTTGACGGCCCGGGCCTTTATGACGCCGTTATAGTTTAATGTTCCGGCCAGAATGTCATCGCCGACCTGTTTTTGCACCGGCAGCGGCTCTCCGGTCATGGCCGACTCGTCCACCGCCGAAACGCCGGACAGGATGCTGGCATCCACCGGTATGCGTTCTCCCGGTTTAATCAGAATGCTGTCCCCGACAACCACCTGTTCAATGGGCACGATCTTTTCTCTATCGCCTATCAGCACCGTGGCGGTTTGCGGGGAAATCTGAACCAGCGACTTGATGGCTTTGCGGGCCGACTCGCTGGTTACCTTTTCGATCAATCCACCAAAGGTCATCACGAAGCTGACCACCGCGGCGGTCAAATATTCGCCCTGGATCAGGCTGGCGATAATGGCCAGGCTGACCAGCTCATCCACATTAACCTCTCGCTTTATCAACCCTTGTAACGCGCCCCAAACAATCGGCGATCCGTTAATAGCCACGGAAATAATGGCCAATGCATTGCCTGAGAGGCTGGCGACCGGATTGCCGTAATCAACTGCAAAGCTGATCAGGGCCAGAACGGCCGCACCGGCGGCAAAATAAAAATCCCGCAATCTGAATAATTCCTGATAAACACCCAATTTTGAAAATCGTCCAATCATCTTAAAATCCTATTTGCTGAACTTGTTAAAGATTTCAATCACCTCGGAAATCAACCGCGATTCGTTGTCATGAGTCTGAATGGCCCTGGCAACGCAGCCTTTCAAATGGTCCTCCAGGATAACCGCGCCAAGAGACCGCAACGCCCCGCCGGCGGCGGCAATCTGCTTGAGCACCTGCAAACAATCCCGATCCTCTTCAACCATCTTTTTAAGTCCCCGGACCTGGCCTTCGATCCGATTGATCCTGGCGATCAACTTGGGATGATCATCACCACATAACGACATCGGCAACCTCCTTTATACTTATAGGGTGTATATGTATATCCGCACCTGCAAGCCCTGTAAAGACATTTTTAAAAATTAGGTCTGACTGTCAAAACCAGACTGAAATCAAAGTCAACATCGATGCCGTGGGCACTTGGTCGCTTGACAAGTTCATGAGGATTTATGTATTCTCCGACGCATCGGGCCGCATGATGTTTAAAAATGCCGTAATCCCGCCTATTCGGCTCGCATGATAAGGATTAAATCATGAAAAAATCGCTGTTTCTGGCAGGTAAATTTATTGAGACGCCCGACACCATCACGGTAACCGATCCCTATTCCGGTCAAATAGTCGCCGCGGTCTGCGCCGCGGATACCGCTATCGCCGAAGAAGCCGTGGACCGGGCCATGGACGCACGAACGGCCATGGACGCGCTGTCCTCTGGCGAACTCAGCGCCATCCTGACCAATATCGCCGACGGACTCAAAACAAGATCAGCCGAATTGACGGACCTGATCATCGCCGAAGCCGGCAAACCTAAAATTTACGCCCGAGGGGAAGTATCCAGGGCCGTGGAAACCTTCAAGGTCGCCGCCGAGGAATGTAAGCGCCTTCCCCATGAAATCATCGACCTGGACTGGACATCCGCCGGAAAGGGAAAGCAGGGAAAGCTCATCTACCGGAGCGCCGGTGTGGCACTGGGGATTTCACCCTTCAATTTCCCCCTCAACCTGGTGGCCCACAAAGCGGCCCCGGCCATTGCGGCGCGGTCTCCCATCATCCTTAAGCCCTCTTCGGTCACGCCCCTGTCGGCCCTGGTCCTGGCTGAAATCGTCACGGCATCGGGCCTGCCCAAGGGCGCGTTCTCCGTGCTTCCCTGCTCTCGGGAGGTAGCCAAGGCATTGGTGGAACACGATTCCATCGCCGTGATTTCCTTTACCGGATCACCGGCAGTAGGCTGGGAATTGAAAAAGCAGGCCGGCAAAAAAAAGGTAGTCCTTGAATTGGGCGGAAACGCAGCCGCCATTGTTAATAAAGACGCGGACATGGACACGGCCCTTCAGAAACTGCTTGTCGGCGGGTTTGCCTACAGCGGTCAGGTCTGTATTCACACCCAGCGCATCCTGGTGCATGAATCCCTTTATCCAGCGTTTCTGAAACGCTACGCGGACATGGCCCGGGCATTGCCTGCCGGGGACCCGCAGGACGAACAGACGCGGATCAGCGTCATGATCGATGAGAAAAACGTCTGCAGGGTCATGGATTGGTTGGCCGAAGCAATGAAGGACGGGGCCACAGCGGTTACGGGAGCCGCGAAGGCCGGCGGCGAAGGCCGTCACTCCCCTGCAACAAACACCGGCATCGAAAGAATCGGCTCCTACGTGCCCCCCACCGTGGTCATCGGCGCCGGAAAAGGCATGAAAATCTGGGATGAGGAAGTTTTCGGCCCCGTGGTCTGCCTGCGGCCCTATGCCGACATCGATGAGGCCATCGAGCTGGTCAATGAAAGCCGATTCGGGTTGCAGGCCGCGCTGTTTTCCGACAGCCGATCCGTCATTGAGCACTGCTTCCGCCGCATAGAGGTGGGCGCCCTGATCGTCAACGACGCCACCACCTTCCGGGTGGATCACATGCCCTACGGCGGCGTCAAGGATTCCGGCTTCGGCCGCGAAGGCGTCAAATACGCCATGCTTGATTATCTTGAACCACGCTTACTGGTTGGTTAGTGCGCAACCGTTCTTTTATGACCAGGCTGTACAGGAATACACCGGCGATAATGCCGAAAAAAACAAGAGAGGCTTTGCCGACGGCAAAAATAAAAAATATAAATATCAAAGAGTTAAACAGGATAACAAGCCAGCAGACCGCTTTAAGGATTTTCGCGGACACGTTTATCGATGATTTGGCGTAGAGCTCCGGAAATCTATCCGAAAACACAAGCCCGGACACGGCGACAACGGTGATTGCCAGGATCAGTCCGAGGTTTAACATGGATCCGAAAAACATCAGAGACGGAATGGTGATCAGAGATATCACGCTGATAATAAAGGGAAGGGTCAATGCCCAGTGAGGCGTTCCAAAACGGCTGTTCACCCTGCCAAGCCAGGATGGCAGAATGCCTTCCGCCGACACGATCATCAGTCCGCGCGAAACAATTGAATAGATCGCATTTATGGTGGTGGCACACGCAACCAGAGCGCCGCACACGATAAAGTAGGCCAGCATGCGCGGACCCATAAAATTTTCCGCCACTTCAATTAGAGACTGATCTTTGAGTTCCCCCCAGTGCACGACCCCGACGAGCAACTGGTTATCACGGAAGAAGATATCGTTGTATTGAAAAACGAGGTGATCCCCTACTGGAAGGATAAGCAATACGATGATGCATTTATGAGGGCGTTGCCTGATGATACGCGTTTTTTGATGGAAAAACTGCTGATCGTCACTCCGACGGCAACAGCCCGATCCATGCTGGCATGGGCCCATGATTATGAAAAGGTTTTGCAGCATGGCGTCGCATCAATCAGAGAAACGGCCGAGAAAAGCATTGCCTTGCTCGACCCCCTGGATACCGGGAGTTATGTCGAAAAAAAACCGTTTCTTGATGCGGTGATTCTTGTCTGTGACGCACTCGTTGTCTTTTCAAACCGATACGCGAGTCTCGCCCGCTCCCTGGCAGAAAAGGAAACAGACGCAGAGAGAAAAGCGGAACTTCTTGAAATCGCCGATATATGCGAAAGGGTTCCGGAATACCCCGCCAGAACATTTCATGAGGCCGTACAATCCCAGTGGTTTATTCAGACGGTTTCCCGCCTGGAACAGTGCATCGGCGGGGCCGTCAGCAACGGCAGAATCGATCAATATCTGTATCCTTTCTATAAAAGGGATATGGATTAAGGACGAATCACCGAAGACGACGCCCTCATGCTGCTTGAATCTTTGTGGCTCGGCATGGCCCGGAATACGGAAGTTTATTTTCAGCCCGGCAAATTTTCTTACACGGACGGCTACGCGCACTGGGAGGCCACAACCATCGGAGGGCAGACCAAAGACGGCAAGGATGCCACAAACGACCTGTCATATTTGATGCTGCAGTCGAAAAGGGAATTTCCGCTCAACTATCCGGATCTGTCCGCACGCGTTCATTCCAGGACGCCGGATTCATTTCTTTACGCCATCTGTGAGACCATAAAGGAAGGCACGGGATTTCCGAAAGTCTTTTTCGATGAAGAAATTATTCCGTCCCTTCTGGCCAAAGGGGCAACGGCTGAAGAGGCCAACGATTATTGTATCGTCGGATGCACGGAAGTCAAAATGCTCAACAGGGATGCGGTGGCCACTGGATGCGCCTGGGTCAATCTGGGAGCCATTCTTGAAATGGCCCTGCATGACGGGCGGATGAAGGCTTATAACAATCAGCAAATCGGCATCAGCACAGGAGACCCCAGGACATTTTCCGGGTATGAAGATGTCTGGAACGCATTTTGTCTCCAGGCAAAACATATCATGAAGCACACGTTTATTCAGCAGTACCTTGCCGACACCCTGAAATCAAAGCACATCGCGGCACCGATGTTTTCCATGCTGCACGACCTCTGCATGAAAGACTGCAAGGATATACACGACGGCCCCGTAAAGGATGCCGTCTATCTGGGATTTTTTGACATTATGGGATTTGGTACGCTGATCGATTCACTGGCAGCGATTAAAAAGCTGGTTTTTGACGACAAACGGCTGACAATGGATGAACTGCTGGAGGCATTGGATGCCAATTTTGAAGGCAAAGAAGCCATACGGCAAATGTGTCTGAATGCCCCGAAATATGGGAACAACGACCCCTATGCCGACACCATCGGCCATGACATCGAAGAATTGTTCGCCCGCCTCGCCCATAACCATAAAACCGCATTCGGCGGGGAGTTGGACGTCAGGTATGTGTCCATAACGTCTCATGTTCCCCTGGGCATGGTGGTCGGCGCCACGCCGGATGGACGAAAAGCCTTCGAGCCCTTGTCGGAAAGCATCAGCCCGTCTCAAGGCGTCGATACAAAAGGGCCGACCGCCACCCTGACATCAATCGCCAACACCAAATGTTCGGCCTATAAGGAACGGGCGGCCCGGCTGCTGAACATGAAGCTCACCCCGGCCTCAGTGGCCGGGGGTGAAGGGTCTAAAAAGCTGATGTCTCTTCTTAGAACCATTTGTGACATGAAAATGTGGCATGTTCAGTTCAATATCATCAACAAGGAGACCCTGATTGCCGCGCAGAAAAATCCGGAAAAATATAAAAATCTGTTGGTGCGTGTGGCGGGATACAGCGCGTATTTCGTTGATCTGACGCCGGGGCTTCAGAATGAAATAATCAGAAGAACAGCGCACAGCTTTTAAGACCATGGCCGCCAATTCACATCGGGACTCCGGGCGAAAAGGTCTTGTTTTTAACATCCAGAAATTTTCGCTTCATGACGGTGCGGGGATCCGAACGCTCGTTTTTCTGAAGGGCTGTCCCCTGGCGTGCCGCTGGTGTTCAAACCCCGAAGGCCAATCTTTTTCTCCCGAACTGGCGTATAACATTGAAAAATGCATCGGCCCGTCCGAATGCGACAGATGCATCGGCGTATGCGGGCGGAATGCCGTCATACGCGATGAAAACGGACGGATACGGATTGAAAGAGAACTTTGTGATCATTGCGGGGAATGTGCGGATGTCTGTCCTTCCAGAGCTCTGGAGATGGTGGGCCGTTGTATGACCGCGGGAGAGGTCGTCAAAGCGGTCGAGGAAGACGGCGGTTTCTATGTCAGGTCCGGCGGCGGGCTCACCCTGAGCGGCGGAGAACCTCTGTCTCAAGCTGAGTTTGCCTGTGATATTCTCAAAACGGCCAAACGCCGGGGTTTGAATACGGCCGTTGAAACCTCCGGAATATGCGCCTGGGAGGCGATCGAGGCGATAGGTCCCCACGTCGACCATATGTTTTTCGACATAAAGTGCTTGGATCCCTTAAAACACAAACAGGCCACCGGCCTTTCAAACGAAGTTATTTTAGAAAATTATCAAAGGCTGCGCACACATTTCCCCTTAATGACGATAACGGTCAGAACGCCGGTTATTCCTGGTTTCAACGATTCGGTTGGAGAAATTGAATCCATCAAACAATTTATAAAACGTTCCGGCCTGCCCGCCAATTACGAGCTTCTTCCATACCATCGGTTCGGCGAGTCCAAATACCATAAACTGGGGTTAACATATAAGATGCATGGCATCGGATCTCCTGGTGATGCAAAGATGAAACGGTTGAATAAAGCGGCCACCTCGTAAATCAAAGGGGAATCAGACATGAATGCCTTAAATAACGAAGACAAGCTCAAGAGACGAATTGGCTTTCTCGGTTTGCTGGCGATGTGTGTGGGACTCAATATCGGGGGCGCGCTTTTTGCTTTGACCGGCATTGCCGCAGATTTGACGGGACCGTCTCTACCCCTGGCCATGCTGATATCATCGATTCCCGCTGTGTTGGCACTTCTGCCTTACAGCGTCCTAACGTCGGCCATGCCGGTCACCAGCGCCACGTATCGGTACATGCAGATGGTAAGTCCTCGCATCGCGCTGGTGACCATGCTGACGCTCGCGATTTGCATTGTTATCGGGGCGCAGCCGCTGTTTGCTCTGGGTGTCGGTAAATATCTTGCAAAGCTGGCGCCTGTGGATCCAATCTTGTCAGGCGTGCTGGTGCTGGCATTGTTTTATGTGATCAACCTTCTGGGAGTACAGCAGACCGCCAGGATACAGCTTGTACTTTTTCTGCTGCTGATGTCGGCGCTGGCACTCTATGTGATCATGGGATTCGCGGAAGTGAAGGCGGCAAATTTCAGCATATTGTTTCCGAAAGGTGTTGGCGGGATGATCGCCGCTTCAG
>Ga0351952_1081_pt1 | contig 11785 bp, 7 predicted proteins | sample BONcelT113001H15_FD_205817 | JGI IMG/M metagenome (GOLD analysis project Ga0351952, IMG submission 205817) | Enriched cells from coal bed in the Powder River Basin, Montana, United States - BONCAT cells T11 rep3 HSBNCT.T11.300.1.H15 ... | reverse complement strand
TGATGCGAATGAACCGGAAAGGCTTAAAACGACACAGGGGATCCATTTTCGCCATGGTGCTGACGGGTTTTCTTTTGCTGGGCGGCTGCAACAGTCAGCAAGAGCAGCAGTCCGGCATGGCGCCTCCGGCGCCGGAAGTGGCCTTTGTGACCATTGCGCCCCGGCATCTTGAGCTGACCACGACCCTTCCCGGCCGGACATCCGCCTTTCTTCTGGCCGAGATCCGGCCGCAGGTCAACGGCATCATTCAAAAAAGAGAGTTCCAGGAGGGATCCGATGTCAAGGCCGGCCAACTGCTCTACCAGATCGATCCGGCCCCTTTTCAGGTAGCTCTCGATTCGGCCAAGGCTTCTCTTGGCAGAGCCCAGGCCAATCTGCCGTCCACGCGCCTAAGGGTCGAACGTTTCAAAGAGCTGCTCGCCAGCAATGCCGTCAGCCGCCAGGATTACGATGACGCCGCTGCGGCCCTGGACCAAGTGCTGGCCGATGTCGCCTACTGGAAAACAGCGGTGGAGGCGGCTCGCATCAATCTGGCTTATACCCGGGTCACCGCCCCCATTTCCGGGACCATCGGCAGATCAAGCGTGACCGACGGAGCCCTTGTGGCGGCCTATCAGCCCATGGCCCTTGCAACCATCCAGCAGATGGACCCCATCTACGTGGATGTGACCCAATCGTCGGCTGAATTTTTGAGGCTCAGGCGCAGCTTGGATGCCGGCCAATTGAGCAAGGACGAAGAAACCGGCGGGAAAGTCCGTCTGATTCTCGAGGACGGCTCTTTCTATCCCCATGAAGGCGTCCTTCAATTCTCCGATGTCACGGTAAATCCGGGCACCGGATCATTCATTTTGCGCATCGTTGTCCCAAATCCGGACCATCTGCTGTTACCGGGCATGTTCGTGCGGGCCGTTGTCCAGGAAGGGGTTGCGTCCCAGGCCATTCTCGTTCCCCAGCAGGGGGTGAGCCGCAATCCCAAAGGGGAACCCGTGGCCATGATCGTCGATGAATCCGGCGTGGTGGCCCAACGGTTTTTGACCATTGACCGCGCCATTGGCGACCAGTGGCTCGTCACGTCGGGACTGTCGGCCGGAGATCGGGTGATCGTGGAGGGAATGCAGCGGATACGGCCCGGCGCCGCGGTCAGGGCCGTTCCTTTCGATGCGCCGCCGGCCGGCCAGGAACCCGGCGCGGGCCAGGACCCGGAACCGAAAAAGGAAAGTGAAGGAGACGCCTGATGCTATCGAGATTTTTCCTGGATCGGCCGGTTTTTGCCTGGGTAATCGCCATTTTTATCATGCTGCTGGGCGTATTGGCCATTTATAACCTGCCCATTTCCCAGTATCCGCCCATTGCGCCGCCGGCCATCGCCATTCAGGCCTTCTATCCAGGGGCTTCGGCTCAAACGGTCGAAAACAGCGTCACCCAGATCATCGAACAGAAGATGACCGGCCTTGACGAAATGCTCTACATCGCTTCCACCAGCGATTCAGCCGGGGGATCGCGCATTGAATTGACCTTCAAGCCGGGAACTGATCCGGATTTGGCCTGGGCCAAGGTTCAGAACAAACTCCAGCTCGCCATGGCCAGTCTTCCGGAAGTGGTTCAGCGCGCCGGGGTCAAGGTCAGCAAATCCACGCGAAACTACCTGATCATTGCCGGGATTGTCTCCGAAGACGGCAGCATGACCGGCAATGATCTGCGGGACTATGCCCAGTCCAACCTGGAAAAGGTGCTCGCCCGGGTTCCCGGAGTAGGCGAGGTGGAAAGCTTCGGCTCGCAATACGCCATGCGGGTCTGGCTAAATCCTGAAAAACTCGTTGATTTTCATCTCACCATTGAAGACGTGGTCATGGCGCTGCGAACCTACAACGTGGAGGTCTCGGCCGGACAATTCGGCGGGCTTCCGGCAATAGAGGGCCAGCGCCTGAATGCGACCATTGTTGTCCAGAACCTGCTCCAGACGCCGGAAGAATTCGCCTCCATTCCCCTGCGCATCAAGCCGGACGGTTCCATGGTGCGGATCAGCGACGTGGGATGGACCGAACTGGGAACCGAATATTATGATGTTGAAGCACGATATAACGGCAAGCCCGCCGCCGGTATGGCCATCCGGCAGGCGGCCGGCGCCAATGCCCTGGATACGGCCAATGCCATCAAGTCGCGCCTGGAGGAAATGAGCCGGTATTTCCCGCCGGGAATGAAAATCATCTACCCGTATGACACCACCCCGTTTATCAAAGTGGCCATTATGGAGGCGGTCAAGGCCCTGTTCATGGCCATTTTGCTGGTCTTTCTCGTGCTTTGGCTCTTTATGGGGGACATCCGCGCCACGCTGATTCCCACCATTTCCGTGCCGGTGGTGCTTTTGGGCACCTGCGCGGCCCTGGGCGTGTTCGGGTATTCCATCAACATGCTGACCATGTTTGCCATGGTGCTGGCCATCGGGCTGCTGGTGGACGATACCATCGTGATTGTGGAAAACGTGCAACGCATCATGAGCGAAGAAGGGCTGTCCGCCCGGGACGCCACCGCCAAATCCATGGACCAGGTCACTTCCGCCCTGATCGGCTTCTGCCTGGTATTGACGGCCCTGTTCGGCCCCATGGCGTTTTTTTCCGGGTCCACCGGCGTGATCTACCGCCAGTTTTCCGTGACCATCGTGACCGCCATGTTTTTATCGTTGGCCATGGCCCTGATTTTAAATCCGGTCATGTGCGCGACCATTCTCAAGCCGACGGTCAGAACACAACAGGAGGCCGGGGGCGCGATCTGGTTTCTGCGTCCTTTTTTCCGCTGGTTTAACCGCTGGTTTGATCGGTTCCGGGACGGCTTTGTCAAACTGGTCGGCTACGCCCTTGCCCGGAAGCTGCGTTTCGTGGCCATATACATCGTTATTGTCGCCGGTCTTGGATTTCTTTTCACGCGGATGCCCATCAGTTACCTGCCGGATGAAGACCAGGGCATTCTGTTTGCCCAGATTCTCATGCCCACCGGCGCCACCCTGGAACAGACCCAGGCCGTCGCCGACGAGGTTCAGCGCCATTTTCTGGAAAATGAAACCGAAGCCGTGGATTCCTGCCTGACCCTTGTCGGATTCGGCTTTTCCGGCCGGGCCCAGAACAACGGCATGGTATTTATCAAGCTCAAGGACTGGAATCTGCGGGATCGGCCGGATCTGCGGGCCAAGGCCGTGGCGGGCCGGGCCATGGCGAAGTTTTCGCAAATACGAACTGCCATGGTCTTTGCCTTTCCGCCGCCGTCGGTCGTCGAACTGGGGAATGCCACCGGTTTTGATTTCCAGTTGCTGGATCGCGGCGGCGTGGGCCACGGCGCTCTGATGCAGGCGCGCAACCAGCTCCTGGGCATGGCGGCCCAGGACCCGAGAATCGTCAAAGTCCGGCCCAACGGTATGGAGGATGTTCCCGAATACCGGATTGACGTGGACTGGGAAAAGGCCGGCGCGCTGGGTCTGTCCATCAACTCCATTCACAACACCATTTCGGCGGCCTTCGGCAGCGCCTATGTCAATGATTTCATCCAGGCCGGCCGGGTCAAACGCGTCTATGTCCAGGCGGACGCCCCCTACCGGATGCTGCCCAAGGATATCGATCAGCTCTATGTCCGTAACTTATCCGGAAATATGGTTCCCTTTACCGCGTTTACATCCAGCCATTGGACCAGCGGTTCTCCCCGTCTGGAGCGGTTCAACGGTTTTCCTTCCATCAATATCTGGGGAGAACCGGCGCCGGGCCGAAGTTCCGGTGAGGCCATGGATGTGATGGAAGAACTGACGGCCAAATTGCCCCAGGGGGTCGGATTCGACTGGACCGGGCTTTCCTTTCAGGAGCGGCAGGCCGCGGCACAGACCGGTTTGCTCTATATGTTTTCCATCCTGACCGTTTTTCTTTTTCTGGCGGCCCTGTATGGCAAATGGAACGTTCCCATTTCGGTTCTGATGATCCTGCCGCTGGGAGTCATCGGCGGTTTTGCCGCCACGACCCTGCGGGAGTTTCCTGCCGACGTCTATTTTCAGATCGGCATGCTCAATATCCTGGGACTGGCCACGAAAAACGCCATTCTCATTGTTCAGTTCGCCATGACGGGGACAGCGGAAGGCCTGAGTCTCATTGAGGCCTCGCTTCAGGCGGTCAGGCTGCGGCTCCGGCCCATCGTCATGACCTCGCTGACCACCGGTCTGGCGGTACTGCCCCTGGCCTACAGCACGGGCGCGGGCGCGGGCGCCATGAACGCCATCGGCACCGTGGTGCTGGGGGGCATGATCACCGGAACGATTCTGGTGCTTCTGTTTGCGCCGCTTTTTTACGTGGTGATCGAAAAGACGTTCGGCAAGCAGAAAAAGAGTGAACAGGCCCAGATACAGACCCAGATACAGGCCCAGATGTAGGAATAGATATAGGATGAAAATTCATCAGGGGATCAGTGATATGAATCGACAATTGTTTTTCGTGCTGGTGGCGGCCATCTCCTTTTTAGGTGGATGCACCATGGCCCCGGAATATATTCGGCCGGAGACGCCGGTTTCGCCCCAATGGCCGACCGGCGAGGCATACCGGAACGTCGCGCCTCCGGAAGGGGCACCAAGTGCGACGGATCTCGACTGGCAGGAATTTTTCATTGATGAAAAACTTCAAGGATTGATCGAGACCGCCATAAATAACAATCGTGATCTCCGGCTGGCGGCCTTAAACGTGGAACGGGTGCGCGCCCTGTACGGCGTTTCCCGGGCCGAGATCTTTCCAACGGTTAATGCGGTGGGCGCGGGGGGCAAACAGCGCCGGTCCGCCGATCTTATCAGTCCGACAGAGCCGCGGACAGTGGAGCAATACAGCATTGATCTGGGAATCGCCGCATGGGAGATCGATTTTTTCGGCCGTATCCGCAACCTCAATGAACAGGCATTGGAAGAATACCTGGCCACGGATGAAGCCCGCCGCGGCGCACAGATCGCGCTGGTGGCCGAGGTCGCAAGAATGTATCTGACCCTTGCCGCCGACCGGGAAAATCTTCAACTGGCCCGATCCACCTTTGAATCCCAGCAGGAAATCCATCATTTAATCCGGCGGCAATATGAGGTCGGGCTCGCCAACGAATTGGATCTGCGCCGGGCGCAAACCCAGGTGGAAATCGCCCGGGGCGATGTCGCCCGCTTCACGCAAGTGACGGCCCAGGATCAAAATGCGTTAACCCTGCTGACCGGCGCTCCGATTCCGGAAGCGCTCCTGCCGACGGATCTGGCAAGCGTTGATCCGCCAAGAGAAATTTTTGCGGGACTGTCCTCCGAGGCGCTGTTGAACCGGCCGGACATTATGGCGGCCGAACATCGGCTAAAAGGAGCGTATGCCTTTATCGGCGCGGCCCGGGCCGCCTTTTTCCCGCGCATTTCCTTAACCACTTCGGTGGGGACGGCCAGCGATGAGCTGTCCGGTCTTTTCGGCTCCGGGTCCGGTACGTGGAGCTTTGCCCCGCGGGTTACCGTGCCGATTTTTGATGCCCGGACCTGGGCCGCCTACCGGGTCAGCGAGGCGCAGCAGGAAATTGCGCTGGCCCAGTATGAAAAGGCGATCCAAACCGCCTTTCGGGAAGTGGCCGATGCCCTGGCCGTTCAGGGAACGGTGGACCAGCAGGTGTCGGCCCAGCAATCCCTGGCGGATGCGGTTGGGGATACGTATCGCCTTTCCAATGAGCGTTATTTAAAGGGGGTTGACAGCTATTTCGGGGTTCTCGACGCCCAGCGATCTTTTTATTCCGCACAGCAGGGGCTGATTTTTCTCCGCCTGGCCAAAATCGTCAACAATGTCCGGCTTTACGCGGTATTGGGCGGCGGCGGCGATGGGGCCGCGCCATATGAAAGTCAATAATACTTTTTCAAATCCGCGCTCCCGGCCTGGAAACGATGCTCGGCGCAAAACAGCAGGCCTCCGAAAAACGCGATGATGCCGCTGGCGTAAAACAGCCACGACGTGCTGACGATGTCGAAAAAATATCCGTTGAATAAAAATCCGGCCATGATCCCCATGCCGTAGGTCACGGCGTTGTTGATGGCCTGACCCGTTGTTTTGGCTTTTTCCGGGGAGAGTTCATCCATGTAGAGAATGCTGGCCACGTGAAAGGCCCCGTAGGTCAGGGCGTGCAGCAACTGGGCGAATAGGATCAGGGGAACCGATGTAACCATGCCCATTATGATCCATCGGCATCCGGCCGCAAAAAATGTGAAAATCAGTATTTTTTGATAGGAAAACCGCTTGAAGATTTTTTCTGATGCCAGCATGACGCCGATTTCCGAAAGGGAGGCAAGCGCCCATGCCAAGCCGGTAAACAAGCCCGAATACCCGAGGTTTTCCAGATGGATGGAAAAAAAACCATAGTATGTGCCGTGGCTGAACAACATGATAAACGCGCAGAACAGGAAAACCACGGTTCGGCGCTTTAAAAACGGCCGCGCCGCTGTTGCGGGGCCGGCGGTTTTTTTACTGGCGCCCGGCGGCATCGCAAATGAAAACAGGGCCTGGAGCATTGATCCGGCAAGGACGAGCACCAGGATGATTTCCGTTGACGCCGCATCGATGGCCCTGCCCACCAGCACGACCACCACGATGAAACTCAATGATCCCCATGCCCGCAGCCGGCCGTATCCCTTTTTTTGACTTCCCAGCAGGTCCATGGAAAAGGATTCCAGAAAACTGATGATGGGGGCGTAAAAAAATCCGTACAGGGACGTGATGGCAAACATCAGGGAAAAATCCGTGGTCAGCAGATAGAGGCTCCATGCCCCCATACTGATGATATTGCAGGCGATATAGATGGGCCGGCGGATCAGGAAACGGTCGGCCAGCATGGCCCACAGCATGGGGAAAAGGGCCGTGGCAAGGGTCCGCAGGGAGGAGAGGACCCCGATCTGAAATCCGGAAAATCCGAGATGATAGCAGTATAGGTTGAAATAGGGGAGAATCACCCCCATCACCCCGAAATAGATGAAATACTGGGAGCCCAGGATGATTTTTACGGACGTGTTGCCCCCGGTTTCCGGGTTGGACGATTCTATTTTACGATACGCGCGGATCAAATGCTGATGGTCCCTTTTTGTTTTTTGCAATATCGACGGTTGTGCAAAAAGTCGCATTGTGCGCCCTGAAATCCACGATCTCACTTACCATTCGATTTTTTGCGCAACCATCAAGACTTTACCAGACAAGCACGGGAAGCGCAAGCCGGTCGCTGATTCGGTCGCCTGAACCGGCGTTTCTGTTTTCGGGCATTCGCTCATCCTTATATATTCCTTGACATCACGGGGTCTATCTCCTAAAAATTGTAGGAAATCAACATGTCGTTCGTCCCAGTGCGCATTTTTCCGACCTGATTGGATCATCGGGAACGCGGATCTGGAACCATGGAACGGAGAATGGAAAGTAATTTATACGAATGAAGGGGAAAATTCGAATATGACACGCATCACAAACAGTATAATGATGGGTTTGATGGCGCTGTTCTGCATATCCATTGCCGTTGCGCCGGTGCGCGCCGCCGAAGGAGCACCGAAAGCAGTAGTGGCCCAGGATGTTTATGATTTCGGCATCGCATACGAAGGGGTCGATGTTTTTCAGGATATCGTCATCAAAAATACAGGTGACGCGGATCTGGAAATCATACGCATCGGCACCGGGTGAGGCTGCGCCACTGTCAATTTTGACAGGATCATCCCCCCAGGTCGGGAGGGAAACATCAAGTTGAGTCTACAGACCCGCGGATACGGCGGGCATAGGTATAACAGGGCCATCCAGGTCACCACCAATGATCCGGCTAATTCTACCATAAGCATTCAGATAACCGGCGAGATTAAAAAATTCGTGACCATGACCCCCAATGCCGCGTTTCTGACCGGCAAACAGGGTGAGCCCCTTTCCGCGACAATAACGATCATCCCGGAAACAGAACCGGCGTTTAAACTGTTGCAAGTCAATGCCATGAACGGAAAGGATATCCGCCATTCCGTCACCGAGAAAGAGAAAAACGGCCGGAAATTTTACGAACTGCTCATTGAAAATACCGCCGAAGCTCCGGGCCGGTATTATGACCGGATCACCATCATGACGGACAGAAGCGACCAAGCCCCGCTCATCGTCAATATCCGCGGCAATATCCTGCCTGCGGACCCACTGCCGCCGGGAAGCAAACCTGCTGATGTACAGGCACAACCAGTGCCGCCCGCCGGTTCACCGGCGGAATAACACATTTGATCATGACCGGAATCAAGGTGATCGCGCTGGATTGTGACGGCGTCATGTTCGAGACGGTCAATGCCAACACCGCTTATTACAATGATATCCTTGCGTATTTCGGGCGTCCGTCCATGACGCCCGAACAATTTGCCTATACCCAGATGTCAACGGCCGACGAGGCCATTGCCCATCTCTTTCCGGAGCCCGAATCCTTTGCGGCGGCCCAGGCGCGCCGGAAAAAGACCGGTTACGACGCCTATATCCGGTATATGGAAATGGACCCGGATCTGCTGCCGCTGCTGGAAAAATACAACGGCGCTCTTCACATGGCCGTGGCCACCAACCGCAGTGACACCATGCGCAAGGTGCTGGCCCAGCACGGGATTGAAGGGTATTTCGACCTGGTGGTGACGGCCATGGACGTGGCAAGACCCAAGCCCTTTCCCGATCCCCTGCTCAAGGTGATGGACCATTTCAGCATCCGTCCGGATGAGATGATCTATGTGGGTGATTCCGCCGTGGATGCGCAGGCGGCCCGGGCCGCGGGCGTTCCCCTGGTGGCCTGCCGGAATCCGGATCTGGACGGTGACTTTCACATCCGGCGGCTGAATGAAATCGACGATATACTCATGCGTCTCAACTGAGACAAACTAATGACGGATCCGCAAAACACCCTTTTTCTCATCGACGGCACCGCCTATATCCACCGGGCCTTTCACGCCATCCGGAGTCTGAAGACTTCCAAAGGGATGCCCTCCAACGCGGTGTTCGGGTTCACCCGGATGCTCATCAAGCTCATGGCCGACAAACAGCCTGTTTACGCGGCCATGTTTTTTGATTCCAAAGGTCCCACCTTCCGGCATGAAATGTTTGCCGATTACAAGGCCAACCGGCCCCCCATGCCCGACGACATGGCCGTCCAGATTCCCTATATCAAGGCCGTCACCGAGGGGTTTAATCTGCCGGTGATCGAGATGCAGGGGTTTGAGGCCGACGATCTCATCGGCACCTGCGCCCGGGATGCCCAAAAACATGGTTTTGAAGTGGTCATGGTTACCGGCGACAAGGATTTCATCCAGTTGATCACGGAAAAGTCCGTAATCTGGGACCCGATGAAAGATTTGACCCTGGATCGCGACAGTGTTGCAAAGGAAATGGGCATCACGCCGGAGCAGATGGTGGATATGCTGGGCCTGGCCGGCGATGCATCAGACAACATCCCCGGCGTGCCCGGCATCGGCCCGAAAGGCGCCATTTCCCTTTTGCAGACCTTCGGCTCTATCGATAACCTGTATGCGCACCTGGAAGACATCAAGTCCGCGGCCCAGCGGGAAAAACTTGCCGCCAACCGGGACCGGGCGTTTCTGAGCCGGGATCTGGCCCGGATCAGGACTGACGCGCCCATTGAATTTGACATGGCATCTTTTAAACTTTCCCCGCCGGACAATGCCAAGCTGGCCGTTCTGTTTAAAGAACTGGAGTTTCGTCAGCTCCAGAAGGAATACCCGGCGGCATCCGGGGATTTGTCCGAAAAACAATATCACGCCGTTATGGATGCCGACGCCCTGGCAGCCCTGGTCCGAGCCATCAAGGAGGCAAAAACCGTTGCTCTGGATACCGAAACCACGGGCATCGATCCCATGACCGCCGCGCTGGTGGGTCTCTCTTTTGCCGTCGCCGCGGACGAGGCCTTTTATATCCCCTGCGGCCATAAGTACCCGGGCGTGCCGGCCCAGATCCCGATAGATGATGTCCTTGCGGCCCTGCGGCCGGTTCTGGAAAATCCGGATATCGCCAAGGTCGGCCAGAACATCAAGTACGACTGGGCCATGCTGAGCCGTTACGGGATTGATCTGGCCGGCGTGACCTTTGACACCATGATCGCCTCCTATCTGCTCAACCCGGAAAAACGGGCACACAGCCTCGACCAGATCGCCCTGGATTACCTGGATCACAAGATGGTTTCCTACGAGGAAGTCACCGCCGACGAAAAAGATCGCAAAATTAAAGATTTTTCCGAAGTGACCCTGGAAAAGGCGACGCCGTATGCGTGCGAAGATGCCGACATGACCCTGGCCGCCTATTATAAATTAAAGCCGGAGCTGGTATCCGCGGGGCTGATGCCCCTGTTTGAAACCGTGGAAATGCCGCTGGTCCCGGTGCTGCTGAAAATGGAAAAAACCGGCATCCGGGTGGACCCGGACCGGCTCATTGAACTCTCAAAAGATCTGTCGGCAAAGCTGGATCTGCTGGAGCAGGCCATTTATGCCACCGCCGGCGAGACCTTTAATATCAATTCCCCCCAGCAACTGGGGGTGATTCTGTTTGACAAGCTGAAACTGCCGGTACAGAAAAAAACCAAAAAGAAAACGGGCTATTCCACGGATGTGGACGTGTTGACCACTCTGGCCGGATACCATGAACTCCCGGCCCTGATTTTGGAGAACCGGACCCTGGCCAAGCTCAAATCCACGTATGCGGACGCCCTGTTCACCCTGATTCATCCGGAAACCGGCAGGATTCACACCTCGTTTAACCAGACGGTTACGGCCACGGGCCGGCTCAGCAGTTCCCAGCCCAACCTTCAGAATATACCGATCCGCACCGAGGCGGGCCGGGACATCCGCCGGGCCTTTATCCCCAGAGACGGCTGGATGTTTGTTTCCATGGATTATTCCCAGATCGAGCTGCGGCTTCTGGCCCATTACGCGGGCGATGAAAGCCTGATCCGCGCCTTTGCCAATGATGAAGATATTCATATGCGGACCGCGGCGGACGTGTTTCAGGCCATACCGTCCATGATCACCCCGGACCTGCGGCGCCAGGCCAAGACCATTAATTTCGGGATCATCTACGGCATGGGCGCTTACAGCCTGTCCAAAGAGCTGGGCATCAGCCAGAAAATGGCCAAGACCTATATCGATAATTATTTCAAGCGGTATAAGGGGGTCAGGCAGTTTATCGACGACACCATTGAACAGGCGCGGGAGACCGGCCGGGTTTCCACGGAACTGGGAAGGATCCGCTTTTTGCCGGAGATCAACAGCAGCGATATGCATCAGCGAAATTTCGCCGAGCGGACCGCGGTCAACACCCGGATACAGGGCACCGCCGCGGACCTGATCAAACTGGCCATGATCCGGGTGGATGCGGCCTTTGCCGAAAAAAGGCTGTCATCGGCCATGCTGCTGTCGGTTCACGACGAACTGGTGTTTGAAGCGCCGCCCGGGGAGCTGGAAACAATGAAGTCTCTGGCCCGGGAAATCATGGAAAATGTCTGGTCCTTTTCCGTGCCCTTAAAAGTCAATGTAGCAGAAGGAAGAGACTGGGCCGAAGCCCATTGACAGGGGGAATGGGGTTCCGAGGGGCATTGGGTGTCTTCGGAAAATGAGGGTAGATTTATACACCACCCCCAATGCCCGAAAGCTATTTTTTCAGCGTCGCCTTTTGATTCGCGGTTTCCGGGACATCCCTTTGATATGATGGCTGGCCCGCGGCTTTTACCGTGGCGTCAACGGTCTGGTAAATATTGCGGAAATGATCGTGAA
>Ga0351952_1080_pt1 | contig 11806 bp, 6 predicted proteins | sample BONcelT113001H15_FD_205817 | JGI IMG/M metagenome (GOLD analysis project Ga0351952, IMG submission 205817) | Enriched cells from coal bed in the Powder River Basin, Montana, United States - BONCAT cells T11 rep3 HSBNCT.T11.300.1.H15 ... | reverse complement strand
AGCCATTGTTTAAACGGCTCTGCCTTGGGTGATGGAATGGATTGGATAAGGCGAAAAATATCTTCTACATTGCCTACATCTGTTTTATAAAATTTACCATCATCTGATTGTAGTTTCAGTTGGTTACAATTTGTAACCGACTCATTTCCCTCCTTTTTTAGTCTGCTTTTCAATACTTTCCAATAGTTTCGGGCTCTATCTACGGTTGGCTGGTCAGTTAAAATACCAACAATATCTACAATGCTAAAATACCATATCTCTTTATCGGCATCGTATTGACTGCGAACCTTCCTGTTTTCAAATAATTTTATGCTGCTCATAGGTGCTATTATTTTGCTTCCACAATTTTTACCTCCTCCTCCGTCAAGCCGTAAAGCTGGTAAACCAATTGGTCTATTTGGTTTTCAATTTCAGAAATATCTGCTTGCTGATTATAGGTTTTTTCTAGAATTGATTTTTCGGCTAATTCAGCCAATTTAGTTTGAGTTTTGGGGTCAATATTTGGAATAGGAATTTGTTCAAAATACTGCGGTTTAACTTCTATGTAACCACCGCTTCTGATTACGCAAACACTCTTTAAAAAGTGCCAAACAACTTTTGAATTGAGAACGGCTAATAATGCTTTATCATTGGAAGGTAAAAATACTGCTGGAGCATTTAAGTAAACGCCTGTGTCATCAAATGCAAACTTGTTAGTGCTTTGAAGATTTGGAAAAACGATTTTCGGTTGGTCTAATTTATTATAATAATCAACTACATCTTGAATTTCAAACCATTTGTAGCTACCCACTTTTCTTCCAACCTTTTCGTCTTTATGTTTTTTAGGATTAAGTTGTTCTTTAAACTTAAGTAGATAGTTTTCGATTGTTGGGTAATTTGAAATATCTGTTCCTCTTCTTGTGAATAGAATCCACTTCTCAAATTTTTGATTTATTGCCCATTTTTTTAAATCTTTTCCTTCCCAAATAGGCTTTATAATTTGAACTGATGAATCATCTTTAATTAGTTCTTCATAAACACTTTTATCAATTATAAATGCTTTATTAAATCCAGTTAAAATTCCTCTGTAACATCTTCCGTATGTATCAATTATCTTAGAATTACTTTGAATTTTCGATAAAACATTTTGCTCAAATGAATTGATGAAGTTCCAAGCAGAAGTATTCAGTTTATCTTGTGCAACTTCTGTGTAAATTGAAATATTGTTCAATAATTCTTTATCATAGAAATTGGCTTTTGTGTATTTGAAAAATTTGAAATTGCTTTTGTGATTTGCTTTCTGGGCTAATAGTATAATTGGGTAGGTTGTTGCTTCTTCAAAAACAACAACATCTGTAAAGTCAATATATCTTTCAAAACTGAAATTGTTCTCTACAAATTCCCTTAAAGTCTTTCCTGCTGTGGTTTTATCGAAAGTGTTATTGATGAAAGAGAAATAACCTTTGTCTTTGATAATACCGTGGCTCAATTCATAGAAGTAAGAAAAAATGTCACCACCTGATGTAAATACCTTGTAATTAGATTGAAGGTGATTTTTAAACTCTCCAAGTTCTTCTTGTCTGATATAAGGCGGATTCCCAATAACCACATCAAAGCCCACAAAATCGCCATCATCATTCAGCACTTCGGGAAATTCAAAACGCCATTCAAAAGCATTTTCAAAAACCTTGTTGGCTTTTATTTCTTCAATTTCGGCTTCAAGTTTTTTGGTTTCTTCTGTCAGTTGTGTTACTTTCTTGTTCCAATCGGCCTTTTCCTTGTGGCTCATTTCAAAAAGCTGGTGCTGATTGGTCATCTGGAAAAGATCGCCTGACAGTCTTCGCAACTTCTTTACTTTCGGGTCGTTCAATGAAATTTCGCTTCTGAAATCCGATTTAATACCGGCAATTATTCGCTCCATTTCCCTTTTCTGTTCCTTGTTTTCAGCATTACGATAGGTGTCAACAGCTATGCGGTAGCTGTCCATAGTCCACTTGCTTTTTTTCAAGGCTTGTTTCAGGTCTGCATCAATGGCAAAACGGCTCACCAGCGAATTTCCGCATTTGATGTTGATGTCAATATTCGGAAGGGTTTCCAATTCTGTGCTGTTTTTGTAGTAAGCATTCTTCAAAAGCTCAATCCACAAACGCAAACGGCAGATTTTTACAGAATTTGGGTTAATGTCAACGCCAAACAGGCAGCTTTCGATAATCGTTTGCTTTTCGTGAAACAGCGTTTCCTGCAGGCGTTGCCGCTCCCTGTTGTTGGGATTGTACTCAAACAATTCCCCGTCTTCATCCGTTACAATCAAATCATCGTTAACAACCTCAAAATGATATTCTTTCAAGCGCCTGCCTTCACGATCCTGTAAAATTTTGAGATCGCTTTTTATCGCAATCATTTCATTCAGTGCCGAAACCAAAAAATGTCCTGAACCAACGGCAGGGTCGCAAATCTTGATGCTGTTTACAATCTTGTTGGCTTCTTTTCGGTCTTCAATTTTGTCGTAAAGTTCTTCAATGTTGTTGCAGTTCCATTTTTTGGTTTCGTTGAACTTCTGCACAACAGCTTTGCGGATGGTTTCACGACACATATACATTGTGATGAAACCAGGAGTGAAAAACGAACCGTCTTTGTAGCCGTTTATTTTCTCGAAAATCAATCCGAGCACAGATGCGTTAATCAGTGTTTTGTTGTCTTCCTGAATCTCTTCAATGCCTTCTGCTCCAAAGTCGTAAGCATCTAAAAATTCAAACAAGTATTGAAGTGTAGAGATGTTGCCCGACCGTTTTTTGCCTTGCTGGTCTTTCAGTACTGTGTGCGAAAAAATCGGAATGGTTTTATCGTCTTTCAGGTTGCTGATAAACAATGTAAGCTGTTCAATATCGGTCGGCTCAAAAAGCGATGAATTGAGATAAGGCACTTTCTCAAAAATCTTTTTTACATCTTCGTTTCTCTCTTCATACTTACGAGCCAATACCTGAAAAAACAAGCTGTTCAGGTCGTCATAATTCTTGATTTTGTCAAGGTTGAGAAACGAAAATGATTTGTCGCCTTTGTGGTATGTAATCAGTTGTGCTTCCAACAACTTCAAAAACAAAATTCTGTTTATCCAGGTAATGGAAAGTTCAAGGGCAACATTAAAAAGTCTTTCTTGCTGTGTGTTGCCAAATTGGTTAGGCTTCTCCAATCGGCTTAGTTTATCCAGGCTGTCGAGCTGAATAATGGCATCTTCAAGAATTGATCCTGTGTGGCGTTCACCTGCTTTGTTTCGTTCAATCAGTTTTTTGCTTCCTTCTTTGGTTTCGGTCAAGCCGATAATGTGCAACAACTCGCTGTAAAAGCGTTTGTCAAGGCTGTTGCTGTCGTTGGTGAACGGAAGTTTCAACAGATGCTCTGGCGAAAGGAGTTTGAATAAAGCAATCAGCGAATTATCGTCTGCCTTGTCCGTATTGCGTAACGGTTTTTGAAAGTCCTGAATGTTGAAGTAAGTAAACTCAATTTCAGAAGTAATGCTGTCAATAAACGGCTCGGCAACTTGTTTGTAGAAAAAATCGGTTTTGGTGTCTGCCAATCGTCCTGCTTCAAAGTCGTTGAATTGCTTTACAAGAATTTTGTTTTGAGCAAAAAGTCTGTCAAATAGGGTAGCGTCAAAAATGAACCACTCGTTTATGTTGGTCGCCACCAAGTGTTTTACTTCAAGGTTCTTATGTGTAATTCGTTCTCTTAGGTAATACAAAACCAATTCCTGAAATGCTTTTGCATTCAGTTTTTTGGTGGTAATCATTTCGGATTTGTGGGTCGGCTTTTTCGCTTCGAGAATTACCCCAACTGTCGAGTTTGCATTTTGTCCATTGTGAATAACAAGGTCGTTTCGACCCTTGGTATTTATAAAATGGTTTTGCTTGTAGTATGTGTCTTTAAGAAAGTCGGAAACCAGGTTTTTATGAAACTCTTCGCTTTCCGTATCATTTGTCCTGTCGAGTAAAGTAATGAGATTGGTCTTGAAACCTTCAATTTCAGTCCTGTTCGGTTTCACTTTTAAAAAGGCTTTGTTCAGTGCCTTACGGGGTTTCAGTTCTTTCAGAATCATAACCTATTGATGTGTTCCATTTCAGCCGGTTAAGATAGGGATTTTGGGTGGAGTGGTATAAAAACCGTTGATAAAAAAATGGCTCTTTTGGTTATTTGAGCGTTGGCTCGTGTGTCGGGAAAAACCAAATGTGCCATTTGTGCGGTAGGTTTTTATGCTGGTGTCAACGGTTTGGCGCTTGGCGCAGTGGCGGATTTCGAAGCACAAAACTGTCAATACACCACAAAAGTTGATGCGAGGTAGAATGTTCAATTAACCACTTCAACCGCCATTGAGCCAAACGCCTGTTGGCAGCTGCTGTTATTCTACTATCGCTTTGTTTCCTCACTTTTTAAATAGCTTTTTAATGACTACAATAAACTTTCAATTCAATATTTCCGACCGTTGCAAGGTAATGCTGGACGTTACCCAACAATAATAAAATGTCATTTGATGGATTTGCCTTACTCAATGATGGTTGAACAATGTAAATGTGAAAACGCATTGCTTTTGTCCATTTAGCTTGGTTTAAAAGGTTCTCTAAATCGTCTTCTGTTCCTTTAATAATTCTGCTGCAACTATTGCCTCCAAGTGTTTTTGTTTTTCGCTTAAACAGATGATTAAAAAATTCTCTTCCTTCTTTGTGTTTCCATTTTAATGATTTCTCTGCCTGACCACAAACATGATAGAAGTTATCAATGTCATTGCTTATAACGCCATTTTTAGCATATTTGAGATGAAATAGATGAATGTCAATTACTGTATCTGAATCGTTGATACCAATAATATCGGCAATTTCTCCTTTGCCATCATCATCGTAAATAATTTGAAAGTCCTCTTTTATTTTTTCAATAAAGTAATACTGAATTGAATCTTGAATGTATGGTGCAATATCTTGAGATTCTTTTCTAATATCTACACCTGTCCAATTGTCTGCAATGATTAATTCATCAGAAATTACATCTGGATGAACTTTAAGTTTGACATAAAGATTGCCAAATAACTGTGAGCCGTCAGCGAACCAAATTGTTGGTGTGGCATCTTGAAAAAAGCTCACTAAACTTTCATTCTTGTTTCCATATTGTATTGTGCAGTTTTGATTTGTTAATTGATTGACTTTGTAATATGGTTCATTCGTTGCTTGACTTAGCCCAATTTCAATTTCAAATTGAACAGATTCATTCTCTGTCTCAATAGCAAACTTTAAGCTCTGATTTATATCAACGCTTGGATTCATCAAGTTTAACTCTACAAATGCGAAGTCGAAATTTACACCATTAATGAATAAAGAGTATTTGTTTTCTATGTTCTCATACATTTCAGGATTCCAATCAATCAAAATTGGCATCACATTAGGTCTTTGCTGCAATTTCTCTATTGCTAGAGTATGTTGAAGCACAACATTAGGGTCAATAGAATTATCCGATACTATTTCTCCAATATCTCTACACCACTTTGTCAACTCATCTAAATTACCTCTTTGATATGACCATATTTTCCCTTTAACAGAACAACCTAACGACACTTTTTCGCCCTCTTTATATCCAACCCCAAAAATGTTGTTTTTTATAAGTGTACCTTGTTCTAATTCTCTGATACCATCTTGAACTCCTTTTCCATAGTAGGATTGAAACGTTACGTCTTGCCCGATTCCTCTCCTTGTTCCTACGTTAAAAAGAGAAAGTCTATTTACGTTGTGAAAAATTCTAAAAACATTCATCCCTGAAATTTGGGTCGTATTACCTGTCCCGAAAATGGCTTCCATTAGTGATGCACCTGAAAACCCTTTTATAGAAGTATTTAAGAACACTCGATTTATGTTGGGTCCTAAATCCCAATGAACCACTACTAAATCCCATTGTAAATTATGAACGGTTTCAAATCTTCCCCATTCAACTTTTTCAATTTTACCTAATATGATTATCAAAGTGTCATTACTATGCCGACTGAAAATGTGTTCGTAGCCACCAATTCCTGGAAACCCCGATTCCCAATTTGAAGGATACCAAGTGTCAACGGCACTTTGAAAAATCACTGTGCTCATTGCGGGATTTATTTGCTGAAAGGGAATAATTGAATCTGAGAGATTATCAAAGTTTTCTAAAAAGGCTTTGATGTTAAGTTCCTTTTCAGTTGCGTTAGCACTTAAACGGGGTAGAAGTAAATTCCAATCAGAGTTGCGTGCATAAAGCTGGTCTAATTCTTCGTGTATTGGTGGGTAAGCGATATTTGTTATAAAACTTGCATTTCCTAATTGGTCATATGATGTTCGGGTAAAGCGTCCAATAAATTGAAGAGTAATTGGTAAACTTTGTCGTTCATCGTGAATTGCAGCAATTTTAAGATTAGGTAAGTCAAAACCTTCGCCTAACATATTGACACAAACAATTATTGAATGTTCCCCTCTTTTTATTGCTTCAATTTTATTTCCTAAGCCTGCAATTCCTGTATAAACTAATACAGGATTAAATTCATCGTAATCCTTGTAATATTCAAAAACCTCCCTTGCTCTAACTTTATCTTTACACCTTGCCATAACGAAATGGTTAAAACCATCGGCACGGTCTGCTCTTAGTTGTTCAATAGCCTTTTCTGCAATTTTTTTATCGGCTAAATCTTTATTGTATTCTCGTATAGGTAGGTAGTTAATCTGTTTGTAGTATTTCTGTTCTTGTGCTTTCCTTAGGGAAAAATTGAAGATTTGCTTTCCTTGTAAACTCTGTCCATCATTTCGAAAAGGTGTCGCAGTAAATAGAAATACTTTCTCCTTGTCGAACCTATTTATAAGTTCTTTCCAAGTTTTCGCCTCTGAATGGTGAGCCTCGTCAACAAAAAAGTGAGAGAAGGAATTGTTTAATATTTCTTTTTGTTGGGCTGAAAAATCTGTTAACAATGTCATTGTTGATACAACTACATTACACTTGTTAACGAAATTTTGTAAGTCTTGTGCGGTGTCAAAACCACTATTTACAATCCCAACAATCGGATTAAGGCAAGATTCATCAGCAATTCCATATTCCTTTAGTAAACCAAGTGTAATAAATTTTTGTGCAATCTGTGTTCTGAGTGAATCAGAGGGAACAGAAACAAGAAGCTTTTTGCAACAATTTGAAATTAGTGTCGCCAACATTGTTTCGGTTTTACCTGTTCCTGTTGGCATTACTACAATTGCTTTGTCGTCAGCGTTGTGAATGTGAGCTAAAATAGAATACAAAGCACCAACCTGTGGCGGTCTCAGTCCTTTGATATTTAGTTGCTCGTTTTCCTTAATGAATTTGAATTTATCAACCCAAGTAGCCACAACATCTTCTGGTGTTATGGTTTGAAAAAGGGGATGTTTAAGCCATCGTAGAATATTTATTCTCCTTGCGTTAAAATCTGCTCTTCTAGGAATTTTGGAAGTAAGTAGAATATAATCAATCGTATCGTCTTGATAGTTTTTATTACTTGTCAATAAGTAATTCACTCCTTCGGATTGTATTACGAAAGGGTCTGTGCTAATAATTTGAACATTGTCAATTGTCGTTTGCTCTCTCAAAAATTGCCATATCTGATTTGAGCCGATTTCATCAATAAGTTTCGATATTTTTGGTAGAGTTAATGTCATTTGTTTTCTTTTTTAACGTGATGTTCTTCTTTACGGTGTCGTCCTTACAGTTGCTGCCAACGAGTGTATACACGCAATGCTGCGTATATTTCCACAATACCTGAGACTACCCGTTCCATTATTATCATGTTCGTAATCAATAACATATCCATTGATAAACGTTTGTGAACGTTTACAGCGGGTTCATTCAGTGCCGTAAAGTTATGAATTCCAACAGATAGAAAAGCCTTACCGAAAAAAATTTTGCAGCATCAGCAGCAAAGTGTTACTGACAGATCCTGTTTGCAATGGAAAGGAATTGCGCCAACAACAACAACAGAAGATATAATTGACTGACTTAAGATGTTTTTCTTTGCCACAAAGACTCTGAGACACCAGGAACCACCAAGAATATATTATTGAGCAACAACGCTTTGTGATGCTCTGTGTTTGTGTCCTGCCGGCAAAACAATGACGCGGTATTGGTTCACTGTTGGTTGAACAACAAAATCATTCAACGGTAACTCGGCCGATGAGTGAGATCAAAGGAAAAGCAACCCTTTAAAAACACCAACGGCTGAGAGCGTTTCGCCCCCGGCCGTCGGTCATTACGAATGATCCAAATATCAATCAGATCATCTTTTTGGGGTCAACCCATTCGGTGAATTGTTCATCGGTGAGCAAGCCTAGTTCCATAGCGGCCTGGCGCAGGGTGCTGTGTTCGGTATGGGCTTTCTTGGCTATTTTGGCGGCGTTGTCGTAGCCTATGTGTGTGTTGAGCGCAGTGACCAGCATCAGCGAGTTTTCGAGGTTCTGTTTGATGCGTTCTTCGTTGGCTTCGATGCCGTCAATGGCATGTTCGGTGAAACTCACACATGCGTCGCCCAGCAGTCGTGCCGCCTGCAGCAGGTTGTAGATCATCACGGGCTTAAACACATTGAGCTGGAAATGGCCGTGCATTCCCCCGGCAGTGATGGCGGCGTCGTTGCCGATCACCTGCGCACACACCATCGAAAGACTTTCGTTCTGCGTGGGGTTCACCTTGCCGGGCATGATGGACGAGCCGGGCTCGTTGGCCGGAAGAATCACCTCGCCTATGCCGCAGCGCGGGCCGGAAGCCAGCAGACGTATGTTGTTGGCAATATGCATCAGGCTCACTGCCAGCTGCTTCAGTGCCCCCGAGGTTTCCACCATGGCATCATGTGCCGACAGGGCTTCAAATTTGTTGGGTGCGGTCACGAAAGGAAGACCGGTGAGTTTGGCAATGTTTGCAGCCACTTTTTCCGAATAACCTTTGGGTGTGTTGATGCCTGTGCCTACTGCAGTGCCGCCCAGTGCCAGTTCGCTCAGGTGTGCAAGCGTGTTTCTGAGCGCTTTGATGCCATAGTCGAGTTGTGCCACATAGCCCGAGAACTCCTGTCCCAGGGTCAGCGGGGTGGCGTCCATGAGGTGGGTGCGGCCAATCTTCACGATGTCCTTGAAGGCCAATGCCTTTTTATGCAGCGCATTGCGGAGCATTTCCACGCCAGGCAGGGTGGTTTCCACCACCATCTTGTAGGCGGCGATGTGCATGGCAGTGGGATAGGTGTCGTTCGACGATTGCGATTTATTCACATCATCGTTGGGGTGGATGGTTTTTTTGGCATCGTCGAGGCTTCCACCGCCCAGCACATGTGCCCGGTTGGCGATCACCTCATTCACGTTCATGTTGCTTTGTGTGCCCGATCCTGTTTGCCAGATGACAAGCGGGAAGTTGTCGTTGAGTTTGCCGGCCAGAATCTCATCGGCAGCAGCGGCAATCAGGTCGCACTTCTCTTTGGGCAGCACACCCAGTTCCATATTGGTGATGGCGGCTGCTTTTTTCAGGTAGGCAAAGGCCATGATAATTTCGGAAGGCATTGAGCCTTCGGGACCAATGCGGAAGTTGTTGCGCGAACGCTCGGTCTGTGCGCCCCAGTACTTGTCGGCAGGGACTTCAACAGGCCCCATGGTGTCTTTTTCGAGTCTTACTTTCATGCTATTTGTTTTTATATGGTTGTGGTTTTCTGTATGTTCCAAATCAATCCGGCAGGGATTTATTTAAAGTTCCTGTTTATTTTACTGCTGAGCTGGTACAATTCTTTGCTGATTGCCAGGATTTTTTCCTTGAAATCGTCAAACTCACGATCCTGCACATATGCTAAATGTTTGCACACCAACAGGAGTGTTTCGGTTTCGATCAGTGCCTGTGAGGCCTGAACGAGGTTGTTTTTTGATTCAGGGCCGGGTTTCCCGACGGTTCCTGAGGCAAAAAGCACAGGGATTTCAACGGCTTTGTCGCGCAGTTTGCGGGTCAACCCGTCTTTTTCGTCGCCCGGAAACCTTCCGGTGAGCTGATAAATAGCTCTTACATATTCCATCATTTGCTCCCACACGGGAAGACTTGCGTAATTCAGATCGGTTCTCATGCCTGGTGTTTGTGTTACAGTATTTTATTGATTTCTTCCGGTGGATCGGCCCAGATAACCTTATTGCCGTGTTGCACCAGTGGGCGTTTAAGCAGTTGTGGGTGTTGCAACAGCAGGCTGATCCAGGCTTCTTCGTTTAATTGTTTGCCTTTCAGTTCTTTTTTGTATAAATCTTCCTGTTTTCTCACCAGGTCTTCGGCTTTCAAACCCGATTTATGGATCAGTGCTCTGAGCGTTTCGGGGCTTAAGGGCGATTTCATATAGTCAACTACTTCGCAGGGCAGGTTGTGGGTTTTTAGAAACCCGAGGCCGGCCCTTGATTTCCGGCAGCGTGGGTTATGGTAGATCCTGATCATGGCTTTTTGGGTTTAGTCGCGTCCATATTCCATAAGGAAGGCTTTGATGAAGTCGTTGAGCTGACCGTCCATCACTGCCTGCACATTGGAGGTTTCGAAGTTGGTTCGGTGGTCTTTGACCATTTTATAGGGGTGCATCACATACGATCTGATCTGCGATCCCCATTCGATTTTTTTCTTGGTTCCTTCGATTTTGTCTTTGGCTTCCTGTTGTTTGCGCAGTTCGAGTTCATACAGCTGCGATTTGAGCATCTGCATGGCTTTTTCGCGGTTCTGGAGCTGGGAGCGCGTTACCTGACATTCTATCACAATGCCGGTGGGGGCGTGTTTCAGCCGTACTGCAGTTTCTACCTTGTTCACATTCTGTCCGCCCGGGCCGCTCGACCTGAAGGTATCCCAGGAGATGTCGGCCGGGTTGATCACGATGTCAATGTTTTCGTCCACAACGGGGTACACATACACTGAGGCAAAAGAAGTATGCCTTCTGTTGGCCGAATCGAAGGGAGAGAGGCGTACGAGGCGGTGCACGCCGTTTTCGCTTTTGAGGTAACCGAAAGCATACTCGCCTTCAAACTCCAGCGACACGCTTTTGATTCCGGCCACTTCGCCCTCCTGTATGTCGAGTTCGCGCACCTTGAAGCCGTTGTCTTCGGCATACATCATGTACATACGCATGAGCATCTGTGCCCAGTCCTGACTTTCGGTGCCACCTGCACCTGCGTTGATGTTCACGATGGCCGATAGTTTATCTTCCTCGCCGCTGAGCATGTTCCAGAACTCAAGTTCTTCTATTTTTTTCAAACAGTGCTCATGAGCCTTGTCCACATCATCCTCTGAGGCATCACCCGAATCGTAAAATTCGAAGGCAAGGCTAAGTTCGTCATAAAAAGCCATTGCCTCTTCAAATCCTTCGGTCCAGCGTTTTTTCTCCCTGATGGCCTTCAGCAGTGTTTCGGCTTTTTTTGGGTCATCCCAGAAATCCGGGGCGTGTGTGCGTTCTTCCTGTTCTTCTATCTCGACCTTTTTGCGGTCCACGTCAAAGATACCTCCTCAAGGCATCAAGCCTTTTGCGCAGTTCTTTGTAGTGTTCGGTTGTTATCATGGATGATGGTTTTATTTCAGATTGTAAACGATGGGCAAAGGTATGGCTAAATTTGCTTGGGTGTACCTTAAGTTCTCCCGTTGAGGATATCCCACACCAGGCTGGGCTGAAAGCCTTTTTGAATGGCGTAAGTGGCCAGTTTTGCTTTTAACTTGTATGGTTCGGTTTCGTTAACTTTTTTTGATGAGAGAACCTCTTTGAGCACCTGCACATATTCATCGCTGTCAATTTCCTGCAAGCCTATTTCGATGATGAGGTCCGGCA
>Ga0351952_1079_pt1 | contig 11896 bp, 9 predicted proteins | sample BONcelT113001H15_FD_205817 | JGI IMG/M metagenome (GOLD analysis project Ga0351952, IMG submission 205817) | Enriched cells from coal bed in the Powder River Basin, Montana, United States - BONCAT cells T11 rep3 HSBNCT.T11.300.1.H15 ... | reverse complement strand
GATGACGACACTACCGCCGCTTATTATCAGGAATATTGGGAAGTACAGCAAAAACTGGATCGCTATTCCCAATCTGATTACGACAACGCAACTATTTATCTCAACGAAATCTCGCCTTTGGTTCAAGAGCGCAACTCCCGGTATGCCACATATAAATATTGCGCGGGCTACACCGAGTATGAGATTGCCGGTGCGCAGGCCGAACTGACGAAAGCCGAAGCAGATTTGGCCGAAGCCAAGGCAACCCTCTCAGACCTGCAAAAGAATAACGGCCTAGACCCGGATGAATTGGCTCTGGCTGAAAATAAGGTAAAGACTGCGCAAATCGCTCTGGAAAACGCCCAGAAAGACCTGGATGGAATTCGCATCACTGCTCCCTTTGATGGAACGATATTAAGCATCGAAGGAGAAGCTGGTGAAAAAGCCGGCACAAGCACATTCATCACCCTTGGAGACCTCAACCATCCCAACGTGGAATTCTATGTAGATGAAACCGACATGGATAAAGTTGCTATCGGTTATAGTGCCAGTATTATTTTCGATGCCATTCCGGATACCACGTACAACGGTGAGGTAACCCAAATTAATCCGTTTATTTCCAGCAGCGGAAATTCCAATGTGCTGAAAGGCCAGGTCCAATTATTGTTACAAAACTCCAACCAAATTCTTTACCTGCCAGAGGGTCTTAATGCTTCTGTGGAAATTATCGGCGGTGAGGCAAACAACGCGCTGCTGGTTTCGGTGGATGCGTTACACAAACAAGAAGATGGCAGCTACATTGTTTATCTTTTAGAAAACGGCAAACCAGCAGAACAATCTGTTGAAGTTGGCCTGATGGATTACACCTACGCGCAAATCTTATCTGGATTAAGTTTGGGACAAGAAGTTGTAACGCAAATCGTGGAGTCAAAATGATAACAAACAATCCAATTATTGAAACTGTTGAGATTAAAAAAATATATGGCATGGGAGATGTTCAGGTAGCTGCATTGGACGGTTTAAGCATCCGCATTATGTCAGGTGAATTTGTCGCCATCATGGGGCCATCAGGATCTGGTAAAAGCACATTGATGAACATTCTTGCCTGTCTGGATCACCCCAGTGAAGGTCAGTATTTCCTGGATGGTCAGGATGTAAGCCATCTCAGCCGCCGGGAGTTGGCAATGATCCGCAATCAGAAACTGGGTTTTGTTTTCCAGTCCTATAACTTACTGCCGCGCATGAGCGCGTTGGAAAATGTGGAACTGCCCATGTTGTACCAGCACAACAATACCAAAACTCCTGAAGAACGTATCGAGCGAGCGAAAGCCGCTTTGGAAGAAGTGGGGCTGGCCAACCGAGCCCATCACCTGCCCAAAGAGTTATCAGGTGGTCAACAGCAGCGTGTGGCGATTGCGCGCGCGCTGATTAATGACCCGGTTTTGATCATGGCTGATGAGCCTACTGGCAACCTGGATTCGCGATCCAGCATCGAGATCATTGATTTACTGAACCGGTTGAACGAACGCGGACGGACAATCGTAATGGTTACTCACGAGCCGGATATCGCGTCTTATACCAAAAGAGTTTTACATATTCGGGATGGAAAACTGGAAAAAGATCACCTCAATGGACATTCTCGGGCCAAATTAGATCATGGATTAATTGAGCAATTCGCAAATGAAACTATGGAAGGTGCGGCATGATTTTAAAGGAAGTTTTTCAGGCTTCATGGAAAAGCATTCTTTCCAACAAATCCAGATCCCTGCTCACGATGCTGGGAGTAATCATCGGCGTGGCTGCAGTGATTGTAATGATGTCCATTAGCGCGGGAACGGAAGCCACTATTTCAGAGGCGATCACTGGTTTGGGTTCCAACTTGCTGTTTGTAAATACTGGAATGATGCGCGGAGGACCCGGAGAACCAGGCGCAAACCGTGTCAACCTGGTATACGATGACCTCACCGCAATATCTGAACAGATCAGCGGCGTAGCAGGAGTAACCGCCGATCAAACCTCCAGCGTGACAATTAAATTTGAAAGTATTTCCATTGAAAGTGTCTCATTGGTGGGAACAACGCCTGATTTTACAGTCGTTAGAGAAATTGAGGTGGACGAGGGTCGTTTCTTTACGGAGAATGATGTTGACCGTACCCAGAAAGTAGTTGTGTTGGGGTCCGCTGTGGCGCAAGAATTGTTCGGGGAAACTGATCCAATCGGACAATTGGTGACAGTGGAAGATGTGCGTCTGACAGTGATTGGCGTTATGGAGGAAAAAGGGCTGGTTTCAGGAGTCAATTTCGATGAGCAAATTTATACCCCCATCACTGTGGTTTTTTCGAAATTTATACCCAACCAGTTCGCGCGCATCTTTGGTAACAATATTCGCATGATTTATGTTTCAGTCGAAGAGAATGCCAATTTGGATGAAGTCTCTAATCAAATTATGTTATTGCTTGCCAAAAGAAAGGATGTGAGTGTAGACGACGGATATTTCAATATTCAAAGCCAGGATGACATTATTGAAACGCAGGAATCGACCACGGAATCTTTCCGGAATCTGCTGGCCTGGGTAGCAGGCGTGTCCCTGATCGTTGGCGGTATTGGCATTATGAACATCATGCTGGTCAGTGTCACCGAAAGAACCCGTGAAATAGGTTTGCGTCAGGCTGTCGGCGCTACCCCCAGAGATATTCAAATCCAATTCCTGTCTGAGGCAGTAATGCTCAGTCTGATCGGTGGCCTTTTGGGTGTTGCAACCGGTATTGGCGGTTCGTATTTATTTGGTCAATTTGGTGGTATGCGCACTGTGCTTGTGCCCTACTCGATCCTGCTCTCATTTACATCTGCGGCGCTGGTAGGAATTTTCTTTGGTTATATGCCCGCACAAAGAGCTTCTCAATTAGATCCGATCGATGCCTTAAGGCACGATTAACTACAAAAAGGAAAAACAATGAAAAACAAAAGATTATTATTCAGTATGTTTGTGATTATGCTGACACTTTTAGCTGCTTGCAGTCCCGCCGCGGCAATAAATTCAGCACCTGCAAACACAGTCAGTTCAATTGTAACCAGCATGCCTGTAGCAGAACAGAGTCAAGAGACCTTACAGGTATCTGCGCCAATATCCACAGAAGTAAAGGATAAACTGGCAGCTGGATCTTTGCTATTGGAAAACACCGACCTGGCAATCACCAAGGACCAAGCAAAAACATTGGTATTGCTTTGGAAAGGTCTTGAAAACCTCTCTTCCAGCGACACTGCATCAGAGGTGGAGATTAACGCGGTTTATCAGCAGATTCAGGACAGTATGTCCAGCCAGCAGTTGGCAGCCATTGAGGAAATGGAAATTGACCCAACAACCTTGCGCCAAACATTATCCGAAATGGGTCTGCAAATAGGTAGAATGGGCAACCCCTCCAATGAAACTGGGGAGAACCAGGATGGTCAAATGCCCACTGGAGGAGCGGAAATGGGATTAATGGGCGGACCAGGCGGAGGGGGCGGCAGACAAGGAGGTCTTGAAGGGCAGCCACAGATTCAAGGCACCCCAAGCGGCGAGATGGCAACCGCAATCGCGGAACGCCAGGCAGCCGGTGGTTTTAACGAAAATACAATGTTAATTCGCCCGCTGATTCTATTATTGGAACAAAGAGCCAGTTTGGAGAGTTAGCTGTGGCAAAGTAAATATATGCGATCCTTTCTTGGGTGCAAACACTCAAGAAAGGATTTTGTTTTATAAGGTTTTGACTGGTTCCTCAAAAATCTCCTTTTATTCTTTAAACCAATTTATAATTCCTTTGAATCTCCTGCAAAATATTTTTTGTATCTTTTTCATTTAGGTTTAATTAAAAGGAACAAACTTGAAAGAATTTGATGTTTACGCCTATGGAGTAATTTCCTCCAGCACATTGCACCTTCTCCGCCTTCCTTTTCCAGCAGCGGACAGCTATTCCGAACTTGGCGACAGTTTTGCGATGACCGGAGGAGAAGCTCTCAACTCCTCCATTGTCCTCAGCCGGTTGGGATTAACCATTCTCCTGGATGGAAACTGGATTGGCGACACACCGGAAGCCAAGCAGCTTCTCGAAAGAATCCAAACCTATAACATTGACATTAGCCGGTTATCCGTTCAAGAGGGGTATTCCGGTGTTCGAGAAATTGTATTTTCTGATGACAAAACCCGGACGGTTTTTGGAAACTATATCGATTTGCTCTCAACGACTCGAAAGTGGAATATCCCAAACAAAGCGGATGTTGAAAAGGCGAGAATTGTTTGCGTCGATCCTCCTTTTGGTGAGGAAAGCGCTCTGGTTGGTCGGTTTTCGGCTGAATTAGGGATCCCGTTTGTCAGCATTGATTGCCCTTATGATCACCCTTTATCAACTGAAGCGGAGGTTGTGATCCTTTCGGGTGAATTCCGAAGTCGGGCGTATCCGCAGGCGGATTTGGAAGCGTTGCTCGCTGAATATACCAAGCGGGCTAAAGGTATGGTGGTATTTACAGTAGGCAGTGAAGATATCCTGTACGGACGAAAAGGAGAGCCCATCAGACGCTTCAAGCCTTATCAAGTCAAAGTCGTTGACAGCGCTGGCGCGGGTGATTCATTCCGCTCCGGCATCATCTACGGACTCCTGCACAATTGGTCCGATGAAAAAACGATTCGATTTGCCTCTGCCGTGGCGGCTTTGGTGTGCGCCAGCTTTCCGGGAGTGCTGAACAGCCCCTCCATTGTTGAGGTGATGCGATTAATTGAAACCAACGCTTGATCTATCAGCCATTTGATTTTTTTTCAATTTCTGTTAATAAAAGATCCTCATGGAGAAGAGATACTCCCATTTGAGGATCTTTATTTATAAGAAACTGTGGGAATGTACTGATTACATTATTCTTAACCTTCTTTAACCTAAAATCTCTTCAAAGCGGATTTGCAAAGACCAGCTTTTGCGCTCACCTGGTTCCAATATCGTCACTCGCTGTTTGCTGGCAGCTTTTTTCAGGCTGTCGAAATAACCGCTGCAAGGCTCTAGAGCCGCCACAGGAACGGCGCTGTGTACACCTTCATCGATCCACAACCCAAGATAGGGTAAATCCATAGGCGACCAGGAAAGTCTTACTTCACAGCCCAAACCTTCGTGTTGTAGGGCTGCCCAGGAGATTGGCTGTTCTGGCATTATGTAGAATTTCCGGCATGCCCGGTGCTCCACTCCTCTCACCCGATCAAGCTGCCAGGTTCTCCCATCCGCGGCGGTAGCATTTGGCCAGTCGACAGGTGTTTCAACTGCCCCCCAAATGGGATCGTGATCAATAATGTTAAGCACCACGGAAACCTCTGGCGGAAAGACAATCCGGGTTTGAGGATCAGCATTGAACTGAGGGTGTGCCGCCCATAAATACGGCATTGACTTGCTTCCCAAGTTTTCGAGTTCATAATGCAAGGTCAAACAATGGTCTGCTGATAATGTGGCTTTGCGTGTAATTCGATAAGGCATGGCCGTTCCATCCACGGCGAGGGTAACCTGGCCTTTTAAGCTTATGATTTTCCAGGGAATACTCCACACCTCTCCGTGGTCAGGCAAAAAGACGCCATCAAACTCACAGGCATTGATCGTTGGCATCATCTCGTCCCAGCCGCTCATATCCTGCTCAACAAACGTTGCCCCGTAAGTTAATTCTTTCACCGCTCGCATTGGAGGGACCAGCCACTCATATTGGCTGGTTTTGTCATACATCGAGACAATCTTCGCGCCCAACTGCGGCACCATCACCACCCGGATTCTTTTGCTCTCAAGGCTGATTGCCTTAAATCCATGCCACATTGTGTCTGTAATTTTCATTGACTATGATCCTAAATTGTTAATTGTTTACTAATCAATGATAGCACCAAGGTAAAGCGCTTGCTTGCTCAATACTTCATAAAGTATTGCTGAGCAGTTTGCTCCTCACCTATACCCATCAGTTAATGTCAGTGTACCTTATTCTTCGCATTTAAGTCATGATCAAAAACCAGAAAATCGGGCAGCGACACAGCAAAATAATCCACTTTCACATCATCATCCAGACGCGCTCATTCATCGTCAATTAATCGCTGGATTACCACTTTGGCTTCTGTGTATTGCTAAATTTCACCTGGCTAAGCTTTGACAGGAAATTACATCGGGTGGTTGGTCATTATAATAAACCGCGTAAGCTGGTTCGCTTGACAGGTTGGCCGATCTGTTGAACCCGGTTCAGATAACATGAACCGCTCCAAGTTTGCTCCACATTTGATCGGGTCCGCATTTCAACTCAATACAATTTCTTGCAGAGTTTCCTCAACACTGCCTACACCACTTAGGATAGTTATTATTAAATGGCGGCTCTGGAAGTGGCGACCATTACGCTGCAACAGCAGTCAGCATAATCCAATACCTGGTCGAATTGACCAACGCGCCAGTTCGAAGTATGCCGCGGCTTTCCAGGCAGCATTCCAGGCGACTTTATGGATTAATTTTGGTTCTATCCTTATTCATTTTGTCATAATCTGTCACGCAAGTCTTACAATATTGGAATAATTTCATGGAAAAAAAGGACGGATTACAATTATTCCCAGCGGGCTTGCTGATTGAAAGCATGGACTTCTTCATACATTGCTATTAAATTTTCAATGGGTACCCGCGCCTGCACGTTGTGAATTGGGTTAAAAATATACCCTCCTCCCTTACCAAAAATCTCGAGGCGTTCACGAACTTGCCTGCGTACTTCTAATGGAGTACCGAATGGTAATTCTTTTTGCGTATCAATACCACCCCCCCAGAATGTTATCTTGTCGCCGAAACGGTCCTTGAGCACAGACGGATTCATATTAGCGGCAGAGGTTTGTACCGGATTAAGGATATCAAACCCGGCTTCAATAATATCGGGAATTAACGGCAGAATTGATCCGCAAGAATGGATAAATGTTTTCCAGGATGTGTTCGCGTGTACCCAGGAATTAATCTGCTGATAAAAGGGTTTATATAAAGAGCGAAATGCTTTTGGAGATAAAAAGCAATTGTTTTGTGTCCCAAAATCGGTACCACTGATCCAGGCAATATCCACACGATTTCCCACTCCCGCGTAAACCTTTTCCAGATTTTGCAATGCAACCTCACATTGCCTTTCAAATACTTTGCGAATGTATTCCTGGCGCATGGCTGTACTCATATACCATTCAGTAATATCTCGGATGCCTTTTGGATTTTTTAACATGGGACCCGGCACCAGAGCGATATCACCAAATCCCATGCCCCCCAATCCCATCACCACGGCTTTATCGGTCTGGGTATGCAATCTTTCCGCTTCCTGCGCCATGTAAATCAATTCTTCCTGCGTGATCAGCTGGAATTCTTCTGTATTCTCTTCGAAATTAAGCTTATCTTCGTCCAGCGGGTCCTGACGAATCAGTACATCAAAATAATAACCGCCTTGCGGCATGATCGCGCTTGGCGCGGCAGATTTATCGCCTCCCGGATACATGGGGATGTTGCCATTTTCATCAGGTTCAGTGTTAAATAGCTCAGGTACTAACACTGGAGTCCCATCAAAAGTTGTCCAGGGTTTCCAGCCCTCATTTTTATATCCAAAAATATTGACGTTGCTTCCAAAACCAACCACATCCACCTGGAGTGCATCGCGAAGGTCATCTTTGATTTCCCCTAACATTTGGTAGGGCTCTGCAACCTTTACAGGCGTTTCGGGGGGGTCGAGGTTTAACGCTTGGCGCAAGGCGTATACTGTGGATACATGCATTCCGGTTTGCCCACAGCCGCCCAAATCGAGGGGAACACGGTCGGGCTGTCGATGATTCAGGGCAAGCTTCACTCTTTCTCTTGAATTCAATTTAAACCTCCAGTAAATATAACTTAAACTAATATGCCGCATACTAAAGGGCAGTTTTCACATAAGTCTCCGCATTTTCAATTTGCGTCCCATACTCAAGAAAATCGACCGGCTGAAGAATAAATCTGCTTCCCGGTTTTCCTGGTTTGATCGCCAATTCAGTCGCTTTTTGTACCTGTTCTTTGGTCCCTTTTTTACAGAATACTTACCTGGTCAATTCCACCCAACTTTACATAATCACCGGCGAAAATCTCTTTGACTTTACTTAAATCTGCGTCACCAAGTGGGAAAATTGAAAATGGTTCAGCGACGCGCACGCCAAAATTCTTTCTATGATTTCACCAATACCATTACGTCACCACAGTTGTGATACATTGCCGGCGTACCATTCTGTGAATATATTCAATGTACTTTTTTTCAAATGGCTGGATGAATTTATCATAATTTCTATTGCCAACCAGCGTATTTGGCACGATTCCTCCCACACAATGGATATTCACTCCTGCATCATCAATTGCGCGTGTGTAAGGCGAGATACGCTCCATGGCAAAGGTCTTCAACTTAACGTAATATGGATAATCCAATTTGAATAACGCGTATAGGACCTCAGGATCAATCAGGAGAGAAGCGTTATTATAAGGACCGTGATGAGACCAGCAGCCGATAATGACATCCTCACCTACTGCATGTTTAATCTTCCGGATGCACGCTTTCACCTGCTCCGGCCAATGAGCTGGCATTTTGGGCTCACAGCGAATCGCGATTTTGAGATCTGAAATATTATGAATTGGCTTCCGAGTACATGTATACATAAAGGTTCTTGGTGGTTATTCATTGATCGAAAATTCCTGGGAAAGAGTGTCACCAGGAGAAAAAATTGTGGAATGACGGATCAACATATTTCCATTTTGATACTCTTCTGGTTTCACTATCCAGTTTGGATTGTTGACTCACATCCAGGTCGCCAAAATGAATCCAAAAAGGATCATTGATACCAAAATGCATACGCACAAACACATCAGCATTGATTAGCTTATGCAATTCAATCACTTCAAGGTGCAATACTACAAAATCCCAATGATCCTCATTCGGGTAATTTTGATTCAAGAAATGCCCTTGATCCAGGACAAAAAGAGTCTCTGGTACCCAATTTGGTTTTTCTCCAGCAAATGATTTTAAGTATCTTTTTTGAGAAATCATCGACATGGAGGTTATTCCTCATTTTTCATTATTAACATTGCAATGGAGTTCTATACCTGCTTTTTTCAAGCCCAATTGAAAATCATCAAAATGCAAGTCTGGCTTTTGTAGAAAAGCAAACGGTTGGTCAAGTAGATCTTGCAGTTCGTGCTCCTGCCTCCATGTACAAATCACCAATGGTGTTTTACTAATTTCTTGATCTGATCTTATCTGCTTCACAGCGTCCCATCCGCGAATACTGCCCGGTAATTCTGGTTCAACAATGATCAATGCTGGCTTATCTTTCACAGCCAGGTTCAATACGGCATCACCAGTTTGGGCATGTAAAACGGTTAATCCATACTTCTCGACAAATCTGCGTAACAACATAAACATAAATTGGTCTGCTTCGCCAATGAGGCAAAGCGTATTTTCTTGTGGAAAATTCTTTTCAGAAATGATCATCATTGAAAATCTATCTTTAATTAAGTGGATATTTTGTCTCTTAAAGCATGTCATATATTGGAAAGGCATTCTAGTAAAATTAGGTAATACTTTTGGAGAATTGGACTGAATAATAAAAATGTAAAGGGGCTGTCCACTAAACTTTTTGGACAGCCCCTCGTTATAACTACTCAATTTTCGATTATAAAGCTCATGATTCAACCTTTGACCGTTCTCCGCGCCGAAAAGCGCCTGGCGAAATGCCTGTCTTTTGTTTGAACACCCGGTTAAAGTAGCTGCTATCAGAAAAGCCTACGTCCATTGCAATTCTGGTAATGCTGCGTTGGTCCGCTTCCAGCAACACCATGGCTCGCTTAATCCGATAACGGTTTAAGTATTCCATTGGGGTAATTCCCAATTCCTGGCGGAAACAATGTGTCAAATATCGCTCGGTGATGGCAACATGCGTGGCAAGATCATTGCGCGTTATATTCTCTGCATAATGTTCGTGAATGAAAGCCATTGCCTGGCGAACAATTCGTGAGGTCTGCAAACCCAACCGTTTGCTGTGTTGTAGAGCATTCTCAACCTGGTTCAACACCTCATCCACATTAAATAAACCCTTGCTCAACACTGCCGCAACCCCCTCTTGCAGGCGCAGCATGTCCAGATTGCTCAGAATCTGGGCTGTCAATACAATTACCGGTATGTTTCTCGTGGCCTCATGTTCATGCATCACGCGCAGCACTTCAAATCCATCCACCTCAGGCATCATTAAGTCCAGAATGATCAACGAAAGGTTTTCATTCTTAATGATCTCAAGAGCTTCCTTACCACCTTTCGCCTTCAGCAGTAAGCAATTTACCTGGCTCTCCAACATGCGAATATGCATGTCCAACACTTTTGGATCGTCATCCACCACCAGGATTTTCTGAACCTCACTGCTCTCTTTAATCCCCAACCTTTCCAACGCCTGCGTCAGATCGTCACTACCTATAGGCTTTGTAAGGTAATCCATTTCAAGAATTGAGCCGTTCGATCTTTCCGCAGACAGGCTGTAAAAGACTACTGGAATATCGCGCGTCTCTGGATTTTGCTTTAGTAATTGCATCAACTTCCATCCGCGGTCCTTAGCTGGCTGAAAATCAAGAACCACCGCCCCCGGTGGTTGAACCAGCACTTTGGTCAACCAGTCTGGCTGCTGATTAATATTAATTACATCAACTTCAAAGCCTTTTTGCTGCAAATGGCGCTGCAAGCGATGTTGGTCTGAGGCATTTTCTAACAGGAGTAAAACTGAATTTTGTCGATTTTTGTACGTTTCAATGCTCTGATCATTACCGCTCATCACCGGAAGTTTAATATAGAAAGTTGAGCCTTTTCCATCTTTACCGGTAGATTTCACACCTATCTGCCCATTGTGTAATTCAATCAAGCGCCGAGTAATGGCCAACCCCAGGCCTATCCCTCCGTATCCTCTTGAAACACTTCGTTCCGAGCGCCAGAATTCGGTAAAAATCACTTGCTGTTCTTCCAAAGGGATGCCCATTCCAGTATCTCTGACCTCTAAAAGAATCTCTCCATCAACAATGCTTGCGTTGAGAGAGACAAATCCTTCTTCAGTAAATTTGACCGCGTTGCTTATCAGATTAATTAATACCTGGCGTAAGCGAGTGCGGTCACCCCAAATATGAGGCATGTTAAGAGGAATATTTTGTAACCACTGCAAATTTTTATCTCGAGCCAATGATTTTCCAAATATCGCTGCATCGGCAAGCAATGCCGAAAAGTCAATAGGTTCACTGGTCAGGCGAAGTTCTCCGGCCTGGTTACTTGCCAGGTCAAGCACATCTCCAATTAATCGAAACAAATGTTTGCTGCTGGAATGAATGCTTTCCATATCTTGATGGTAAACAGGAGGAATAGCTGGGTTATTGGCAAGCTTTTCTTCCTGAAGCATCATCTCAATTGTGCCAATGATCAACGCCAAGGGAGTTCGCAATTCATGGCTCACCATAGAGAGAAACTGACTTTTTAGCAGGTTGGCTTTTTCAGCTGCTTTACGGGCTTCCAATGCTTCATTAAATAAGCGGATATTTCGCTCTGACAATAAATTTCGCTTAAGAGAAGCGCTAATTTGCCCACCTAATATTTCATAGATGGCTTCTTCACGTGGATCCGCTTCAAAAACCGCGTACCCCAATTGTTCCTCTCGAAAATGGATAGGCTCAACAACAAAGCTAAACAACTTGTCCTTAGAAATCAATCTATCTGGAAGTAATTGGCTGGTAGGAAATACATCTTTCTGGTTTTCAATCTGTATTCGCTGATGATTTTCAAAGGAAAAGATTAACCGCGATTGTTTTTCCGGTTCTTCAGGATTTTCATATAAAAACAGGTGGCATATTGAAATATCCAAAAGCCGCAAAGATCG
>Ga0351952_1078_pt1 | contig 11917 bp, 6 predicted proteins | sample BONcelT113001H15_FD_205817 | JGI IMG/M metagenome (GOLD analysis project Ga0351952, IMG submission 205817) | Enriched cells from coal bed in the Powder River Basin, Montana, United States - BONCAT cells T11 rep3 HSBNCT.T11.300.1.H15 ... | reverse complement strand
GTCCCGAAAAGCAGTTAAAACCACAAGCATCAATAGTAGGGATCTGTAAAATGTTTTCTATTAGTTTGTGACCAGATTTGCCAAGCCTCGTGAACCCTTCTGGAGATACTGCAAATTCCACCAAAATAAATGCCTGGGGCTTTTTACCCTTAATATACTGGGAAAGCTCTAATAAATGCTCATCACTGCTAAAGGTTTCAAATATGAAGTTGGTTGCTCCTGATTCCAAGAATACATCTACAATTTCTTGGTATTGCTCCCATAAATCAGCCGTATCATCATCTGGGATGGGACCAATATCAGCAAAAATCAGCACTTCTGTATCCGTGGCAGCTTCCACTGCTATGTTATAGGCTTGTTGAATAACCTCTTTTAAGGTATCAAAATCACTTGCCAGGCTCACCCGGTTGGCTGCAAAGGTATTGGTTTTTATGGCCTGGCAGCCGGCATTGATATATTCCCGATGAATATTTAATATGGTATTTCTATCATACAGATTAGCAAGTTCACACTGGCTTAACGTATTTTCGCTAATACTTGCATAATAGGTGCCCATTGCACCATCAAAAATAAACGGTCTTTTTATTGATTTTTTCATAGTACCAAACCCTTTCAGTGAATAGCTTTTGATAATCATAGCAAAATCGACTGGAGATAGATACATCTTTGCCATAACTGGTTAATTTAGTCCGATGAAATTATATAAAAGTTTTAGCCTCCATCGACTTTATTCAGACGAATATCATTGTTAGGATATTCACAAATGGGGGTCAAGCCACGAGTAAAATAGGAATTATGTTATAATTATAAATGTTCAAACACCTAATAAAAGCCGTTCTTGAAAATAGCATTCACGGTTTATTACGAGAAAGTTAAAGGTTGGAAATCAATGCGTTCATAATGACGCTAAAGCTATATTCTTATTAAGAAATACAAGATGCTGGTGATAGGGGAGGAGAAACCGATTAATAAATTCAAGGAATCATTACTGAATAACAATACATTTTCAGTTACATGGGAACTAGTTCCTGGTCGGGGAGCACATGAAAAGCTTCAAGAAGATGCTATTAAATTAGCAGCCCAGGCTGCCCAAGATGGTAGAATACATGCCATTACCATTACCGATAATCCAGGTGGTAAGCCTGCATTATCAGCTACTTACCTCGGTTTGGAAATATTAAAGCTGGGTATAGAACCGTTAGTTCACTTTACTTGTAAAGACAAAAACCGTAACCAGATCGAATCGGAGCTTTACGCGATGGATCGGGCCGGCATCAGAAACCTTTTGGTGATGACCGGTGATTATCCTACCAGCGGATTTAAGGGTCGTCCTAAACCTGTTTTTGATCTGGACTCGGTTCATGTTATGAATCTGATAGCCAGTATGAATAAAGGATTGGAAATCCGTGAACCGAAAGGTATAACTAATCATCAGCCCAGCGATTTCTTGGCGGGTAATGCTGTTTCGCCCTTTAAAGCTACTGAAGCCGAACTCTTAGTTCAATATTATAAACTCAAGAAAAAAATTACTAATGGAGCCAGCTTTATTGTGACTCAGTTAGGGTTTGATGCCCGGAAATTCCATGAGGTTTTGCAAATTTCCAAGAGTTACAGCTACAATATACCTGTAATAGGAAATATCTACATTTTGCCGTTCGGTGCGGGGAAAATGATGAATTCAAACCAATTGCCAGGCAGTGTGGTTACAGACAAACTATTAGCTGAGCTTGATCAAGAAAGGACTGCTGAGGATAAAGGTGTAGGTGCGCGTTTATTACGGGCTGCTAAAATGTATGCCTTTATGAAAGGCATGGGTTTTGATGGAGTACACCTGGGAGGTCATAATATTAAGTATGAACAAGTTAAATATATTATTGATAAAGGTGAAGAACTTAGCGCCGACTGGATGAAGATTATACCTGAATTCGATTACCCACAGCCCAATGGATTTTATTTATTTGAAAAAGATCCTAACACTGGCCTTAATACGCATAAGCCGGTTAATCGCACCAGTCTGCCCGCTGATCATCCAGTCGGATTTAATCATCGTTTGATGCGTTTCATCCACCATCTATTTTTTACGCCTGATAAAAATTTGTTTCCGGCAATGAGTAGTTGTTACGCCGGTCATAAAAACCCAAGCAAATATACATTTGAGCATATCCTTAAAGTAATTGGAAACGACTGTCAAGATTGTGGCGATTGCGCATTATTGGATATGGCTTATCTTTGTCCAATGTCAGGGTGCCCCAAGAATCAACGTAATGGGGCCTGCGGCGGGAGTCATAATGGCTGGTGTGAAGTCTTCCCTAATGAAAAGAAATGCATCTGGGTTAAGGCCTATTCTATCCTCAAAGCTTATAACGAAGAAGAAAAACTGGAAACCTTATACGTGCCTCCGGTTAACTGGGATTTATATCAAACATCTGCCTGGTATAATTACTACACCGGCCGGGATCACTCGGCAGCAGTAAAAAAGTAAGCATACCAAGGGGTAGGGCAACAAGGGGGTTCCGATCAAGGGGACGGTTCTGCTGATCGAACTTGATCGCCCCCCTGATCGCCTGTTGTTACCCCCTAAACTACGTCGAATTTTATCTGGGTATTGCACTGATCGGCCAGTGATGTTATTTGATTATATAATAAGTACATTCTTGGATAGTTTTTATCTACAGTGGCTTTTTCAATATAGGCCGCCAGTTCCGATATTTGCATGAAGCCATACATGCCAGCAGTTCCCTTTAGACTATGACTTATGCTTTTTATGCCTTCCAGATTCTTCATGTCTATCGCTTCTTTTAAATCATTCAGCATTTCATCTAGCATCTCTACAAATTCCGGTAGAAGATCGGCAATTAATTGTTGAGAAACAGAGTCAGTATTTTTACCTTTTATAAACCGGTTTTTTAGATAGGCTCTTATCTCTCGTACCAAGGCTTCTGATTTAAAAGGCTTGGCTAGGTAGGATGAACAACCACAGGCCAAGCATTTGTCGCGGTCATTGCTCATAGAGTTGGCAGTGATAGCGATAACAGGAAGCTCATCCCAGGTACGGTTCGCTCGGATGATTCGGGTCGCCTCGTAGCCATCCATCATAGGCATCTGCATGTCCATAAGCACAATGTCAATGTGTTTACGATGCAGTAGATTTAAACATTCCAGGCCGTTGTTGGCGGTAATAACGTCAAATCCATAGTTTATTAACATCTGGGCTACCAGCTTTTGATTTAGTTCGTTATCTTCAACTAGCAAAACTGTAATAGGTGTAAATTCGATGGATAGCTCGTCAACCGCAGCAATAGCTGTATTATTGGCTAAGATAATTTCATGTTCTAGATCGAGGTTAATTTCCAGGGGGATTTTGAAGCCAACGGTGGTGCCTTCACCTTCCTGGCTTTGCACCCATATCTCACCCTGCATAAGGTCAACCAGTTTTTTGCTAATATAGAGGCCCAGGCCAGTTCCACCAAAACTTCTAGATGTAGAGCTATCTACCTGGGTAAAACAGTTGAAAATTTTTTCCAACTTGTCCTCCGGAATGCCGACACCAGTATCAGCTACAGAAACCAAAAGCCAGTTACGATCAATATCAGTGGTTTCCAAATTGGCAGTGACTTTAATCCCGCCCCGAAGGGTGAATTTTACAGCATTGTACAAAAGGTTAGTGATTACCTGGCGTAACTTAATAGGATCTAATATTACCGTATGGGGAAGATTCTTGTCTATATCTAGCTCTAAAACCAGTCCCTTGCTGTAGAGATCTGCTTCAATAATAGTAGTAGTTTTTTGGAGGACCTCAAATAGGTTGCTTGGGGATGGGTTTAGTTCCAACAATCCGATTTCAATATTTGATACATCAAGTATATCGTTAATAATATTTAAGAGTCGTTCTCCGCATTCTTTTATGGTGTTTAAATTGTCGAGTTGTTCCCGGCTTAGATTACTGTGTTCGAGCAAGTCAACGGAACCTAATATGCCTATCATCGGGGTGCGTAGTTCGTGGGTCGTATTAGCTAAAAAATGGCTTTTGGAAGCATTGGCGTACTCAGCATTTTGTCGAGCCTCGATTAAATCACTGATATCATAAGAAATAATAATAATTGCTTCTTTAAAATCCTGATTTTTAAAGGAGTGGAAGCGGTGCATCATGGTTTTATCTACTCCTTGCATCACAATGGTCTGCTCTTCCTTCCAGGTCTTACCTGACACAAGACATTCATTGATTATGGCGAGCTTATTTTTATCAAAGGGGCAGTTTGTGTAAGAAAAAATTATGGGCTGATTACGGGTAATACCAAATAAATAGGAGGCTAGTTGATTGGCATATATAATTTCACCATTCTTATTTATGACCAGTATGCTTTTGGGCAGATTGTCCAGAAGGCAGGCTAGGAATTCAGGTTGCTTTTGATGCTCCTGCCTGGAGTCAAATTGTGATGATAAAGCAGTTAAAGAATTCAGGTACTTATTATTCAAAGTTGAAACGAAAAGATTATTATGGCAAATTATTTCAGGATACCCATAATGGTGTTGTTTGAATAGTAAGCAGATCAATACTATTATCATCATTATAGTAAATGTCGACATTACAGAGGAGAAGGCTGTCATATTCAGCAGATTACTCCAATTTACTGACCCAGGAGCTACTATAAAAACACCCTCATTCCATGGTACTATGACAATTAATATGATGATAAGCCATAAAAAGCATGAAAGCTTCTTCATTATATTGCTGAACATCTTAATCCTCCCCTCTATAATGATCTAAATATGGCGCTAATCTTTATTTGCAAGAATAGAATACAACATTTGTTCTGAGAAAATTGTTATAATATGGCTTTAAAAAATAATATTTTTAAAATTTATAGGCGAATTTAGTCAAATATTAAAATAAAGTATATGCTACGGTAAATTTAGCAAATTAAACATAAAATTTTTATTTAACCAAGGAAAATGAAAGATTTTGGCTATATATACGTATACAAGAAACGGGGTGATTTTTCCTTATTAACAGAACATTAACTATTAAGTTTTTTGCTAATTGAAAGAATTTGGGTGTGTTAGGGGTGTTTGTCTGCCTTAAATAGGTGTAAATGCAAGGGTTCAACGTATAATTTTGATAGGGAGAGGTGTAAGCTTGATGAACAGATTTAAATGCAGACAGATAATAGCGGGAGTGGCTCTGTTTGCGATGGTAGCGGGTATCTTGGGGGTACAGGCTCCAGCGGAAGCATGGCAAACAGAGGCTAAAGGCAAAGTGAATATTATTATAAACAGTAAGGTCGTAACGGTCCTCCCAGGGGATCAATCCCCGGTGATTATTGGAGATAGAACGTATGTCCCGATTAGAGTTATTAGTGAGAATCTAGGTGCAAAGGTTGATTGGAATCAGGAAGGTCAACAGGTAATAATAAATTGGAAAAGCAATGCGGCTTCTTCCATAGCACCAGATAGTCAGGGACAGGTGCAAATTATTATCGATGGTAAGCTGCTTAGTATTCCTGTGGCTTATGGTAAACCATTTATAACCCCAACTACGTTTCGTACTATGATCCCACTAAGAATCGTAGGTGAAGCACTTGGTTGTGAGGTAAGCTGGGTAGATGAAACGAAAACGGTGATAATTAATGCACCCCTATCAGCAGATAATCAATTATTGCAAGATCTAGCCAAGTATCGGACTAATCTAAAATTAATAAATGGGTCGGTAATTAATTCAGAGGTATTAGTAAATATGGACGCTTCCGCATATAGTTCGGAGCAGCTTGCAGTCTTTAAAACCTATCTTAACCAATTGGCTAAGTATCAGCCAACGGTTATGCTTCCAAATGGTGAGCTAATAAATGCTGCGGATTTGACTATTACAGGGAATTCCTATTTAACCGCTGATCAATTAAAAAAGTGGATAGTTAATGAAATTCCAAGGATAAGTGCTGGCATGACAGTAGCGGGACTCCAGTTTAAGCCTATACCTGAATTAGCTGAGCTGTACATAAAAATCGGCGAACAGTATGGGATTAGAGGAGATATTGCTTTTTGTCAAGCTGCGAAGGAGACAGGTTTTTGGCAATTTAAAGGAGATGTCCAGCCATGGCAGAATAATTATTGCGGGTTATGGGCAATAGGCAGCCCGTTAACTGGTCAAGAATCCTGCAATGGGGCTGACCCAAACCTGGTGCGTTTTGAAGCGGGGGTACACGGGGCGATCTTTGTATCACCAGCGGCAGGAGTTGAGGCTCATATTCAGCATCTTTATGCTTATGCCAACAAAAACACCTTGCCATCAGGTAAGGTGTTGATTTCTCCTCGTTATTCCTTGGTAAATCGAGGTATTGGACCAACCTGGCTACAGTTAAATGCACGCTGGGCAGTCCCTGGTACAACATACGGCCAAAGTATTATAAGTGATTATTGGTCAAAAGCAGTCAATAATAGCTAATGGATGTGAGATAGGGGATAGTAAATAAGAGATTACTATTTGAGGGCTTTTAAAGAGATTCCGAAATATATAAATTGTTTTTTTAAAAGCAGGCACCTAACATATAAGGTGCCTGCTTTCTTTTGTACTTCCCTAATTCATTGTCCATTACCATTATATTATGAGAATGGCACATCAAGATAGAATAAATAAAAGGAATGATTTCTGTATAATACAGAGATCATTCCTTAAAATAATTACATGGTGATATTTATATTTTCTAATAATATAAATATGATTTAAAATCAAGTATTAACCAGCATCTATGTTAGTTTTGGAGTTTCTCTCACGAGGAAGGTCATTCCAGCAGAGACAATGCATAGAACTGCTGCAATTAAAAATGCTTGTGAGAAAGTACCCGAAGTTCCAATTTTGGGTCCAATAATGGCAGCAATACCAAAGGCCATAAACATAATGCCGTAATTGGTACCGAAATTCTTGGTTCCATAGTAGTCAGCGGTGAGAGAAGGAAACAGCGCTAGGAATCCACCAAAACAGAACCCAATCAGTGAACATAGTCCCAGGAAAGTAAAGTAGGTCATTGTAATGCTGCTCATTAGGAACATGGCTAATCCTGCAATAAGGTACATAACAAAAAGGGAGTTAACCCTTCCCAATTTATCTGATAGAGAGCCCCAGATTACACGACCCAGAGCATTAAAAATGGCTACAACCACGACTGCATTAGCAGCATCAGCGGCAGTTAAATTTACTAAATTTATGCCGATGTCTTTAGCTAAACCAATAACCATCAAACCTGCAGTACAAGCAAACAAAAATACGATCCATAGATAATAGAATTGTACATTTTTTAACATCTGTCCAGTGGAGAAATCATTGCCGGCACCGGAAGCGCTAACAACAGGTGGGGTCCAACCCGGGGGACAGTATCCAGCGGGAGGAACGACTAAGAACTGGGCTCCAATAACCACAGTAATTAGGTATACTATGCCTAGATAAAGGAAGGTGGAGGAGACACCTACACTGTCAATAAAGGTTAATATAAAAGGCTTGAAAATCAAGGCGCCACCTCCGAAACCGGCTACGGCGATTCCGCTTATTAAACCTCTTTTATCAGGAAACCATTTTTGGCAGGTAGCCAGCGGGCATACATAGGCCATACCGATACCAGCACCACCGATAAATCCATAATATAGATAAAGCTCAGTTAGAGAGGTTGCGGTACTAGCCATCATTATACCCGCACCCATAATAATACCTCCGGCAGTAGCAACCCAGCGGGGACCTATCTTGTCCTGGATCTTACCTCCGACAATAGTAAATGTGGCCATCATAAAAATAGTTATTGAAAAGGTTAAAACAACATCGCCTTTTTCCCATTGAAATTTGTCGATTAACGGTTGATTAAACAGACTCCAAGCATATACAGCACCTAAACAGAGCTGAATTATCACAGCCCCAAAAACCACCAGCCATCGATTCGTTACTTTTTCGCTCATCTCAAATCCTCCTATTTATTGTTCGTCATATTTTGAAAAAAAGTAGCCCGAACTAACCGATTTACCGTAAATTAATTATTGTCGGCAGGTTGAACGGGAAATATAGATAATAATTATTATTTTAATAAACTATCTAAGCTAGAGCATCGCTCCTTTCTTTATATAATACTTTCGCGGCATTCCGATGTAGGTATTTCAAAAGTTTACCCTAAAGTTAATTCTGCGTTGCCTCTAAGATAATTTTCGAAACCTACATATAATCCCATAAATGTAAATTTAGATCACGATGCAATCGTTAAACGGATTGGTCGAAAACTAAATACGTTTTCTGTTCTTCGTTCACACATGATTTCAGTCTTTTGTTGCTGAGTAGATTACAAATACATTACACTATTGGGATTCTTCGCTACTTGTGTGCTTGTGAAATTTGATACAAAACTCCTAATGCTTGTGAAATTCGACACAACTGTTAGAAATCCTTCTTTTTTATAAAAAAATTTTATGGTTTCAATATACAATTATGAATAAATATTCCTATTATGTCGAAGGAATATTGTAGGAATAAGGAAGTTAATGTGATTAATACATATCAAACACCAGTTAAAATTACCAAAATGACAAAGGAAAGCAGGCACCTGTCATGTTAGGTGCCTGCTTTTACTTTTAAAAATTTGTTCCGACAATCTTTTTGTAAGGTCTTTAAATAGAGTAATATATTATCTAATTTGCCTACCTACCCTTTTACTAAGCCACCAATTACTCCCTTTTTATTTTGATTAAAAGAATCTAATGTTATTCCAGATTTAATTGCCATAGATTTGTGGTGGAGAGCTCCAAATGGCTTCCCTACCGGAAGTACGGAAAATCCATAATGAGTATTCAATACTGTGGCGGCTACACCATAGAAAGATACGATGGATATTGCCAATTCAGAATAAGCGGCCAGTTTATGAAAGAATTCTCCACCCCAACCTAAATTGTTCATAAAGAGACCTAAGAAAAGAAAATCAATTAGAAGAAAAATTATGAAAAGCACCTTGTTGGTTCCCATTGATCCAACAGTCATGATAACTGTAAAAATAAAATAACCCAAAAATGCATAGCCCAGTTGATGAATATCAAAAATACTGCCTTTACCAATAGTACCTGTAGTCTGCATCAACCAAGTCATACCCACTGCAAACCAGAAGAAGCCATAAGCGCAGAATGCAGTAGCTCCAAAGGTATTATTGTGTTTGAAATCCATTAAGCCAGCCAAGAATTGAGCTGCGGCGCCCAAAAAGATTGCCCAAGGAATAATATAAGCTACGCCATGTGTGATATCTAGCTTCTGAGAAGAAGCGACCAAGGTAACAATTGCCAAACCCAATAAGCCAAGGGGCGAAGGGTTAGCAACCAGTTCTTGAATGTGTCAAGTAACTTTCATTTCATTGACAGTTGACATAATAACCTCCTTATAAATATAAAATTTCAATGAAGTTGGATTATCGCCATGGTTCTTAAGATCTTAACAAAGAACTTGGCGGTGTCCTTCCCTTTACAAGGGATTGCAAACAATAAATAACTTGCCAGAATCAAGATCAATTAACGAAGCAGTATATTTATGGCCTCTTGGGGCGGCTGGTATCATCAATACCATTTTTCTAGGTATAGAAAAGACATTTTGACTCAGCTTTTGTTATACGTAATGATTGATGATTAGCCATAGCCTCGTATCATGCTCTTTGTAGATTATAGCCAAGGTGGTAATTAGAATTTACCAGCTTATAAAAGCATTATCTTTTCTTCAAATAGAAGTGTAAAATCACTACCTGGTTGATCCCAAGAAGTGTCTATCTTCAATATACCGTAACCATCCTTACAATCCACTAGGGGGGGACACGGGCTATTATATATGCTTCATACCTATGCTAAATATTAACCTCCTCTCCATAAAATATATTCAATATTTGTGAAATTCTACACAAATATTGAAAAACCTTTTTTTGGTAATAAAAATTAAAGAATAATTCTATAGCAATAAGAATGATTTGGAAGGAAATTATTTGCCTTGCCAAAGCTGTAGTAAGGCATAGAGGCGAAATAAAATTAGTTCGGTCTGATCTGTCAGGTGGGTCTGGGATTCCGGGTTAGCATATAGTAGATGATTTTCGAAATCAGCTATCAGTTTGTGCTGAGCATTATTGCTTTTCAACATTTCATAAATTTTCCCTTGACCGCTCAGCAGACGGCTATGAAAATCCAACTCAGCAAATGAAATTCTATCTATCTTATCCGAATTTATTTCAAGACTAAGAGTTGCAGTAGCCATATCTAGATATAGTTGCATACGTTCTGGCAGGTCGCTCTTAAGACTGTCAATTGCAAGAATCAAGTTAGACCCGGTTGTCTGTGATCCATGGCTGTTATCTAATTCGTAGATATTGAACTTAACCCGGTCTGGGTCGTTAGTTAGGTTATACATACCCGAACTATTCAGGGTTAGTAGTTGGTAATTAGCTCCATACTCCAATTCTAAATTGGCAGTGTCAAAAGGAATTTTAACCAACTCAGTAGCATCTTGGTTAGGTATCAATTTTTCTATGTAAAATTCAAAGGGGTATACAAAACTCATTGCACAAGAGAGGTTTGGGCTTTTTTCTTGATATGCCCATGACAAAACATCTAGAGGAGCTACAAATTGCAGATTTTGTTCGGAAATGACATTAACTTTTTCAGGGAGAGATTTTAATAATTCGTCTAATACCGATGGATAGGGAGGGTCTGCTCCTAATAATACCGAGTCTAATTGCCACCCTTCGTGAGAGTAGAAGCCGATTAACGCAGCTTCTTTTTGGGCCTGGGACAGACTGCCGGTAAATTGCTTTTCAAGGGTAATGCCGTAAGTATCAATTATACTTATAAAGGCAAAATTAAGCTCTGCCTCATGACTATGTATCACCATAATATCACCAGTAAGCGGCAGTTGGGGGTTATGTAAATTATAGCCGTAAACCAAGGCTATCGGCTGGGGGATGATGCTTACATCCGAAAGTCCAAATACTTCTTCCGCCACATCTAATAGCATTCTATGGGTATTAAGGTTTAAGATGGTCGGAAATAATATGGTAGCTGATTCCACCATAATTCGGCTCGGCAAGATGTATTCCAGGTACAGGTGGCCAAGGTATTCCCTCATACCATCACGATCCCAGAAATATTTAGCAGTGCTATAACTAAACCTTGTCATCCCGGGGATACTTACCCTGATGCAGGCGTCGATATGTGGCTTTCCTTTTTCCCAGCAGGTCAAGAAGGTGTATGTATTTCCTAAGTCTATAGCTAAGTGCATGCAACTAACCTTTCTTAGATAGTATTACTCTGGGGATTAGTTCTTCATGTAATTCGTCCAGATTGATAATAAATATGTCTCCTTCTTCATATAGGATTTGAGTAGGGAGAGCATCTGTTTCCTGGGTTTCAAAGGGTGTTTTATCGTTCAGGTACAGATAATCTGGGGGGAACAGATCCCCGACCTTCAAAGGTATATGATCAATGCGCAAATTTATATCCTGGAAATTGCGCTTGATATTACGAGTGCTCAGAGATTTTAATAGTTGTGCCTGCATGCTTAGTAGCAGTTCCAAGTAGGAATCAAGCATATCAAAGGAAAGTTGGTACTGCACGGCGGTCTCTAGTGAGTGCTCTGCTTTTTCATCCAACAGGTATATTCGATTTTCCAGCAGGGCTACTTTGTTTTTTAGTTTTTCCATTTTTGCCAACAGTAATATTCCTGGTGGTTTAACGTTATTGTTAATCTTCAACATAAAAAACTGGGAGGCTTCGGCAAGGACTTGCTGGCTGCGTTGACTATGATACTGGTAATCGGCCTGACTTGAAGAAGATAGAGTGTTAATCAACTCCTCCAGGGATGGCAGAACGCGTGAGCAATAGGCTTTCATTTCTTTGAGATATTCTGCATCCATACGGGTTAAGACGA
>Ga0351952_1077_pt1 | contig 11966 bp, 7 predicted proteins | sample BONcelT113001H15_FD_205817 | JGI IMG/M metagenome (GOLD analysis project Ga0351952, IMG submission 205817) | Enriched cells from coal bed in the Powder River Basin, Montana, United States - BONCAT cells T11 rep3 HSBNCT.T11.300.1.H15 ... | reverse complement strand
GTTTACTGGCAGGCGAAAACGATGCTGAAAACGTACTGAAAACCGGGGAAGAGCGTGAAATAAATCGCCACAATTATAGTCTGGACGAAATTGACGAGGCCGTACAAAAGCCTGTTGTTCAGCGGTTGATGAAGCTCATTCGTTTCCGCAACCAATATCCGGCATTCAACGGAACTTTTCATGTGGCCGAAACGAAGTCCGACCGTATTTTGATGTCGTGGAAGAAAGACGATTCCCGTTGCGTATTGCACATTAATTTAAAAACATATCAGATTTTTATCGCTTACATTGACGAGGATGGCCGTATGGCTGATTATCAGGTCTAAACTAATTAACTTTAAAACTTATGAATACAGATTTAAATGTTGCCAGACGGCAAAATTTGACCATCATCAAATGGCTTACTTTTTTAATGTTTATGATGTTTGCCATGACTACCGACGCGGTCGGGGTTATCATTCCGGAAGTGATGAAACAGTTCAGCCTTAGCATGACCGCGGCGGGTTTAATGCATTATGCCCCGATGATTGCCATTGCTCTGGCCGGAATCTTACTCGGCTTTCTGGCTGATAAGCTGGGCCGGAAAACGACCATCGTTATTGGGTTGGCCATTTTTGCCGCCAACTCTTACCTGTATATAATCGGAAATTCCTTTGCCTTTATTATTACACTTATGGCAGTTGGGGGATTATCCATTGGCGTATTTAAAACCGGAGCATTGGCTTTGATTGGAGACATTAGCAAGTCGACCAAAGAACATACCTCGACCATGAACGCCGTTGAAGGGTTCTTTGCAGTTGGCGCCATTATCGGGCCGTTCATTGTGACTTATTTCCTTTCAAATGGAGTTGACTGGAAATGGCTGTATGTGGTAGCCGGAACTTTATGCATTGTTTTGATTATTATGGCTATGATGGTTGAATACCCTAAAACGGTAAAAACGACTAAAGAACCCGTAACCCTGAAAGGCGCCTTATCAATGATGAAGGACCCTTATGCGATGGGATTCTCGTTGGGCGCATTTTTATATGTATCGGTCGAATGTGCCATTTATGTCTGGATGCCCACTCTTATTTCAGGCTACACTGGAAGCGCTTTATTTATTGCTACTTACGCGCTTACCATCTTTTTCATTCTCAGGGCTGTAGGGCGTTTTATCGGCGCATGGCTGATGTCCCGTTTCAACTGGTTGATGGTTTTAAGCATTTTCAGTTTTCTCATACTTCTATGTTTTCTGGGCAGTGTTATCGGAGGTATTGGAATGGCGGTGGTCCTTCTTCCACTTTCAGGATTATTTATGTCGGTTATTTATCCTACCATTAACTCCAAGGGTATTAGTTGTTTTCCGAAGGCACAACACGGGTCGGTAGCTGGTGTGATTTTATTCTTTACCGCAGCAGGTGCCGCAATTGGGCCATTGGCCATGGGAGCTGTTAGCGATGCTTTTGGGCACGATGCAAAATATGGTTTTATTCTGGCAACCGTTTTTGCCGGTTTGTTGTTTTTAGGTGTTTTGGTTAACCTGATTTTTAATCCAACCAAACTACGGCTTGAGAAACTGGATCAAAGTGAATATGAGATAAATTAGAATAAATGTTCCTGAAGTGAAATCAGGAATATTGCAAAATGGGGAGTAGATTTACTATTCCCCTTTTTTATTTTGCATGTATTCGCTGGGCGACATTTTAAATTGCTCTTTAAAACAGCGGGTAAAGTATGATGGAGATGAGAATCCCACTTCATACGCAATTTCGGCAATGGTTTGTCCGCTGTTCCGGAGTAGTTCAAGCGACTTCCGGAGTTTTACCGAAGTCACAAATTCACTGACCGACATGTCGGTCAGTTTTTTTATTTTGCGGTAGAGGTGCACCCTCGACATTCCCAGTTTTTGCCCGAGCTCGTCAACGCTCAGGTCTTCATTTCCAGTATTTTGCTCAACAATCTGGGCAATTTTCGACAGGAATTTTTTATCCAGCCTGTTTAAATCACTTTCTTTTTCCTGAAAATCGAGTTGGTCTTTGTAATGCTCCCTGATTTTAGCGCGCAGCTCAAGCAGCTTTTTCACCCTAACCTGCAAGTGACGGCTGTTAAATGGTTTTGGAATGTATGAATCGGCGCCCTCTTCCAATCCCTCCAGTTTATGCTCCAGCGCGGCCTTGGCTGTCAGCAGGATGATCGGAATATGGCAGGTTTTCATGTCGGTTTTTAAATGCCGGGTCAGTTCCAGACCATCCATCTCAGGCATCATCACATCGCTGATAATCAAATCGGGTTCTTCTTCCAATGCCTTGTCCAATCCATCTTTGCCGTTCTTCGCTTCAATTATCTGATACTGATTCCCAAGGCTCATACGGATAAATTCCCTGACATCCGACACATCTTCGACCACCAGAATAACCGGTTTGTTTTTGTCTTCGTCAATCGTTGCTGAAGGTATTTCATCTATAGCCAGGTCTCTGGTCAAAATCTGGTTGTCAAGGCTATGTTCCTGAATTGTTTCGTCAATTACCATTTCATCGGGCAGCAGATGCTGGTTTCCCAATGGAAGATAGATGAAAAAGGAGGTTCCCTGTCCTTCAGAACTTTTCACGCTGATGCGGCCACGGTGCATTTCAATAAATTCCTTCGAAAGGTTTAGTCCAAGCCCTGTTCCCTTCACTGCATGTGATTTTCCAGCCTGATAAAACCGGTCAAAGATCTTGTCCAAATGCTTTTCTGCCATGCCGATGCCGGTATCCCTAATTTCGATCTGCACTTCTTCGGTATGAATTCCGGGTACCATTGGAATCACTTTGTTGGCCAAAATGGTAATTTTTCCGCCATCGGAAGTGAATTTAAACGCGTTGGAAAGAATGTTGAACAATACCTTGTCCATCTTATCGCGGTCGAACCAAACAGGCAACTGCTTTTCAGGACAAACAACTGCCAATTCAATGTTCCGGCCCGATGCAAGTGAAGCAAAAGATTCTTTGGTTTCTTCCAAAAAAGTTATCAAATCATTTTCACAAGCTGCCAACTCCATTTTTTTATTTTCCAGTTTCCTGAAATCCATTAATTGGTTCACCAGGCGCAATAGCCGGATCGTATTCCGGTGCATCAGCTTAAACTGGTTTTGCTGTTCGGCGGTAAACTGTTCCGATTGCATCAGGTTTTCCAGCGGGCCTTTTATTAAAGTAAGCGGAGTTCGGAATTCGTGCGAGATATTGGTAAAAAAACGAAGTTTCGCCTGAGTGGCTTCTTCCAGTTGCTGACTAACTTCAACGAGTTTGTCCCGCTGTTCAAGTATGGCTATGTTTTGCTTTTTAATTTTATGATTTTTGGCTTCGAGTTTCTCATTGGCAATTTTTTTATTTCTGAAGGCCTGAAAAGTTAAAATTACCAATGCGACAATAAGCACCAAAAGTGAAACTAAAAAAATCAGGATTAAGCGTTGGGTCTGGTTTTTTGAAATTTGGATGTCAAGAATGGATTTCTGCTTTTCAATTTTTTGATGGAGCGATTCAACCTGACTGGTCTGGGCTTTTAAAATCTGGGCGTTGGTTGAATCGATCACCATTGTTGGAAGAATATTCTCCTTTTCAAATGCCTGCTGGGTAAAAATCTTGTTAGCGATCTGAATGGCAGTTTCTCCGCCGGTTGGATATAAAAATGTAGCATTCAGTTTTTTTTCGGTAACATATTGAATCCCTGCATCATCTCCGGCAAGCCCATCAACACCCAGAACGAATTTTCCATTTCTGGTTCCACGTTCGTGCAGTACGTTGTAAGCTTCTCTGGCCATCACATCGTTGTGAGCAAAAACGAGGTCAAACTCAAGCATTGAACCAGCGATTTGCTGCATTACTTCCCTGGCTTTGTCCCAATTCCATTCGCCTGAAACAGATTTGACGATCTGGATGTCAGGATAATTTTTCAGGAAGTCAACCAACCCGTTGTGTCTTTCTATGGCTGGTGAAGATCCGATTAGTCCTGAAAGCTCGAGTATTTTCCCTTTCCCATTCAATAATCTGGCTGCATAAGCCCCGGCCTCCTGCCCAATCCGGTAATTATTTCCACCAATGTAGGCAGAGTAAAATTGTGTATTCACTCTCCGATCGATAACGATTACGGGTATTCCGCTTTTAAATACCTTTTCCACAATTGGCGTAATGGGTTCCGATTCGTTGGGCGAAACAATCAGCAAATCAATTCCTTCCTTTAAAAACTCTTCAATTTGTCTGATCTGGGTTTCATTATTGTCTTTCGCATCTTTAATCGACAGTTCCATGTTCGGGAAAAACGCAAGCTCAATTTCCATTAACCTGATCTGCGATTGCCTCCACTTATCAGCAGTGGTGCACTGCGAAAAACCAATCCTGATTTTTTTACTGGAAAATCCGGGGGTGAAGTGAAGCAGGAAAAAGAGGAACAGGATATATTTTAGGTTTCTGCCGGGATGCATAAGAAATTTAGTTTTAGCTGAAAACTCAAATATAAATATAATAAGGGGGAATTGTAATTGTTTGAAATTTGTTTTTAGCTCCCTAAGGGATTTTAATTGATGCTCTAAATTGGTGTCTGTTAATATATTTCTCCTTAACAATGCATGATAAGTATTTAAATATCATAAATTAGCAACTTAAATTATCTGACATAGCTATTTGATGAAACTCATAACCCAATCGCCTAAAAAAGCGCTCAAAGCATTCTTAAAGCAAAAACCGTTGAGAAGCGACATTGATGCATTTAAAAGTCACCTTATTGATTTGCTCGACAAGATTAGCACTATTGAAAAACGGCCGACAGACGAAAGTGAAGAGCACCTTAAAAACGACCTGCGCGACTTTTTGCGCGACACTTATTATAAAGACATCAATGCGATAAATACCAAAGACAAAAAGGATTTGGTAATCCATTTGGGTAAAAGTACCGACAGCGAAGTTGGGGTAATTATTGAAGCCAAACGACCCAATAATCTGAACGAAATGGTTTCGGCTGACCATCCGAACAAGAAAGCACTGCACGAATTAATTCTGTATTATCTCGACGAGCGTAATAAAGTCGGGAATATTCAGCTTAAGCAACTGGTAATAACTAACATAAACGAATGGTATATCATTGATGCCAACTATTTTGACAAGCACATTTACCGCAATACCCAAATCAGGAAACTCTACGAAACGAAGATCAACGACAAAAAAGACAATCCGTTCTTTTATGAAGAAATTGCTAAAATTATTCAACGGATCGATGTTGAAATCCCTTGTATTTATTTCGACATTCGTAAATATGAAACCATTTTAAGGAATAATAAAAAAGAAGACGACCGGGAATTAATCGCGTTATTTAAGATTTTATCGCCGCAACATTTATTAAAAATTGTTACGCCCAACGATAGTAACTCTCTGAACAACCTGTTTTATAAGGAATTGTTGCATATTATCGGGCTGGAAGAAGCCAAGGAAGGATCGAAAAATATAATCAGGCGCAAAGAAAAAAATCGCAATACTGCTTCATTCATCGAAACCATTATTGAAGCCCTGAATACCGAGGAAGTTTTGCACCGTTTGCCCGACCAATCGGCTTATGGAACAACCAGGGAGGAACGAATATTTAATGTTTCACTTGAACTTTGCATCACCTGGATAAACCGTATTTTGTTCCTTAAATTGCTGGAAGGGCAGTTGGTTACTTACCATCAGGGAAATAAATCGTTTTGTTTTTTAAATACCGGTACTATTCACGATTTCGACGAATTGTTTAAGCTTTTCCACAAAGTATTGGCTGTCAATATAAACGACCGTACTGATGCGATAAAAAACAAATACAGCCGGGTTCCTTACCTGAACAGTTCGCTTTTCGAAATCAGCGAACTGGAAGACCAAACCATAAAAATAAACGCGCTTGACGATGCCGGACAACTTGAGTTGATAGGAACAACCATTTTAAAAGACATTAAAAAGAAGGCTGATAAACTGCCAACACTCGATTATCTTTTCAAATTCCTGGATGCCTACGACTTTGCGAGTGAAGGAACTGACGATGTGCAGGAGGATAACAAAACCCTGATCAATGCTTCGGTTTTGGGCAAAGTGTTCGAGAAAATAAACGGATACAAGGACGGTTCTATTTTTACTCCTGCCTTTATTACCATGTACATGTGCAAGCAATCGATCAGGTTGGCGGTGGTCGAAAAGTTTAACGAAAGCCTCACCCCAACCCTCTCAAAAGAGGGAGAAAAAATCTTCGACACCTTTGAAGATGTTCGGAACTACACTTCGCGGCTGTACAAAACTCAGGAGATTTTAAACGCCAACGAAATCATCAATTCACTGCGTATTTGCGACCCTGCGGTTGGTTCAGGTCATTTTCTGGTTTCATCGCTCAACGAAATAATCAGCATTAAAGCCGAATTGGGAATTTTGGCTGATGCGCAAGGCAACAATATTGGCAGTTACGAAATTGAGATTGTAAACGACGAATTGATTATTACCAATCAGAATGGCGATATTCTGGAATACAAGGTGCAAAACGGCAAACCCTTGAACAAGGAAATGCAGCGCTTGCAAAAAACACTTTTCCATGAGAAGCAGCAAATTATCGAAAACTGTTTGTTTGGGGTTGACATTAATCCCAACTCGGTAAAAATTTGCCGTTTGCGTCTGTGGATCGAACTGCTGAAAAACGCCTATTACAAAGAAGAAACCAACTTTGCGGAATTGGAAACACTTCCGAACATTGACATTAACATTAAATGCGGAAACAGTTTGGTGAGCCGTTTTGCGATCGACGCCGATTTGAGCAAAGCATTGAAAAGCATCAAATATGATATAAAAGCCTACCGTGGTTTTGTAAACGACTATAAAAACGAAAAGAACCGCGAGGTAAAACGCGGTCTGCAAAAAATAATCGATACCATAAAAGGCGATTTTCGTTCGAATATTGACGACCCGTTCAGGGCAAAAATAGCGAAAGCCAGGGGTGAATTAGACAATGTGATGACCGACCTGAATACCAAACAACAATGGGGCGAAAAAATATCCAAAGAACTGAAAGATAAACTCAACAACACCGCCCAAAAATTAGCCAAACTGGAGGCCGAAAAAGAAACAATACAAAACAATGTGATTTACAGAAATGCCTTCGAATGGCGTTTCGAATTTCCGGAAGTACTGAATAACAAAGGTGAGTTCGAGGGCTTTGATGTTACGATTGGGAATCCTCCGTATATAAGACAGGAAGAAATTAAAGATCAAAAAAGCTATTTGAGAGATAATTATAATACATACTCGGGAACAGCCGATTTATATGTATTCTTTGTTGAAAAGGGTTTTCAAATACTTAAACCTAAAGGGCATTTTAGTTTCATAATGCCTAATAAATGGATGCAAGCTGGCTATGGTAAACCTTTACGTTCATTTTTGCTAAATAATCGTCTGCTTTCTGTTGTTGATTTCGGCGATTTGCAAGTATTTGGTGGGGTTACGACCTATCCTTGTATTTTAGATGCAATAAAAGAAAAATCAAATAGCACATTCAATTCAACTGTTGTTAAAACTTTACAATTCGACAAGGAATTTGAAGAGTATGTAAATTCTAATACTAATGAAATGAGCCTTTCTGAATTATCAGATGAAAGCTGGGTTATTTCTTCCGGTTTAGAACGAATGTTGTTATTAAGATTAAAACCTTTGTCAATTAGTCTTTCCGATTATATTAGTGGAAGTTCCTATCGGGGAATTTTAACAGGACTTACTGAAGCTTTTTTAATCAATACAGAAACCAAAGAACGATTAGTTGAAGAAGATAAGAATTCAGAAGAATTAATAAAACCATTTTTACTTGGGAGAAATATTAAGCCTTATGCGAGTTCAAAAGCCGATAATTGGTTGATCTTAATTCCCAAGGGATTTACCATCAAAAGGAATTTGTCGCCTGACAATCATAACTTTATTGCAGAACCTGTTCCAAGGTATGGGAATATGCATCCTGAAGTTGCTTGGGAATGGTTTGAGAAAAATTATCCCGCTATAGCCCGACATTTATTTCCATTTAAAGAAAAGGCTGAGATAAGAACAGATATGGGAGATTTTTGGTGGGAATTGAGAGCTTGCGACTATTACCATGAGTTTGAATCACCTAAAATAATGTATCAAGTAATGCAGGTAAAATCTTGCTTTATTTATGATGAAAATGGTCAGTATTGCAATAATTCATTATGGATTATACCTAAAGACGATAAATTTTTAGTTGGTATCCTTAATTCAAAAATAGGATGGTGGTTAATTTCAAAATATTGCACAGCGATACAAAATGGTTACCAGTTAATTTGGCAATACTTCGGGAAAATACCAATAGTTAAAGTGTCGATCCAGCAAAAATTAGCTGTTGAAGATATTGTAAATCAAATCATAACGGCAAAAAGGCAAAACCCAAATATTGTCACTAATGACTTAGAGCGAAAAATAGATGAATTGGTTTACCAACTTTATGAACTGACACCGGAAGAAATTATCATTATTGAAAATAGTTAAAAGAGCAATAGCTTATGATTTTTGATAAAATCGCACATATCACGAAAGAACTATTTGGTCAGCCTGAAAAAAAGGAATGGCTTGATGAGCTTGTGAAAAATGCCGAAAGACTAAGGGATGAAAACATTAGTGTTCCGTTCAAAATCATGGCAGTTAAAGAAACTGGTTTTTTAATTAAAGTTGCCGGACTGTATGGTTTCGTTTCATTCGAATACATGCCATGGAAGTATCACGATACTGATTGTTGGAAAGCTGTTTCCGCCCAATTAATTGACCGGATTTTTTTTTGTAAAATCCATCGAATTTCGCATGACCCCCTTTCAATTATTGTGAATGGAGAAATCCCACAGTTTAAAAAAATAGAACTTATACCTGGTGAAAAAATTACCTCTATTATTATCCGAAAGACAAACTATGGTTTTTTTGTTGATATTGGTTCAGAGTTTGGCTGGAAATACGGCTCCTTTGTTGGGTTGCTGCATAAATCGCAGTTTGGACCCGACCAATCCATTTTAAAAAAGTTGCCAGGCGACGAACTCCAAATAACCTATCAAGGTTTGGATATTGACAAACAGTTGATATTGGGAGGTGATACTGAAAAAATACAATGGCATCTTGGAAATCCCGCGCGATTAATCGGTCAGGTAGTTTGGGTCGAAGTGGTTAAAAAGCCGGATGGAAGAGGAATTGAATTTTTAGCCGAAGGAAAATACAGGGGCAAAATCATTGTCCGCAAAAAAGATTATCCAACTTATTACAGAACAAAAATAAAGCAGGCCAGAGTTAAATTAACCGATGGAAGCAGGATTGAATGTATGGTCACCGGGATTAATAACAAAACAAGATTTCTGGAATTTAAATGGATAATGGATTTCGATTTGAATATGCCGATGGATCAGCCTTTAATTGATATGCTTGACAATGAATCGGTACAGAACTTGGCAAAAATAAAGCATGAGATTGAAGGAAAAACATAGTAATATTGAATGGGTGATGTAATAAACAGAAATAAAATCCTGACGAAAAGATAACAGCGGCGAATTTGTATTTCTGGGGATCGTAAAGTTTTCTCACTTGTAGGTTTGGTTCTGAACAATGTGATATCCTGATTACCTCATCGTGATTATTTTGGGTTTAGGTTGTCACCACTTTTTGATTGTTCATGGTTCTTACGGTCACGTGACAACTGATATGGTTACAGATGCTATTGAAGAAATAGATTTAGGAAAAGGAATTCCTCATGAAAAAGTGATGGCCAACATCCGCAAGAAGTACAGCTATGCATAAGCATATCGTTTAACTATTCCCCCACTCCCTCCAAAATCTCTTTTGCCCGTTTCACGCTTTTCACTTTTTCGAAGGTGAGTGAAAGTTTGTTGTTCATCTTTTTCATGCAAAAAATTTACATAGAAAATTTGATACCTTTGTTTTGAATACTAAGCAGATCAATACTCTATGGACAATGAATTTAATAAAGAAAGAATTATAAATTATTGGATCGAAAGTTCTGAAAAGGATTTCAAAACCATGATTGATCTGTATCAAACCCAAAATAACAATTGGGCTTTGTTTATGGGACATTTGGTGATTGAAAAACTTCTAAAAGCTGTTTATGTGAAATCCAAGGGTGAATTTCCTCCTATGATTCATGATTTGAGAAGGATTTGTGAAAAGGCCGGAGTTGAACTGGATTTGTCGCACCAAATACTTTTAGACAGTATCTCGCGATTCAATATAAATGCCAGGTATGACGATTATAAACAAAGCTTTTACCAGCTTTGCACGGATAGTTTCACTGCTGAATGGATTGATAAAATAAAAGACTGCAGGTTATGGATAAAAGCGAAGCTTTAAGAATAAGCAAAGCATATTTGCAGCGTGTTCGGAATTCTGATTTGGGATTTTCGGAAGCATGGCTATTCGGGTCTTTTGCCAAAGGTAATCAGCACGATAACAGTGACATTGATTTAGCAATCGTATTAAACAGCAATACAAATCACACTTTTGAAACTGAAGTCAAATTAATGGTTATCCGAAAAGGGGAAGAAACGATTATTGAACCACACGCTTTTACGAAGGAAGAGTTTGATTTTCGTATCCCAATTGTAGATCAGATCATTAAATATGGAATTAAGATTGAGATATAATTCTTCCCTTTATTCCCCCACTTCCTCCAAAATCTCTTTTGCCCGTTTCACGCTTTTTACCTTTTCGAAGGTGAGCGATAGTTTGTTATTGCCTTCTTTCATGCGGCAGATTTGGGGATGGGTTTGAACGAATTGCAGTACTTTGCCAAATACAGGCGATTGGTAATAAACCGATTGCGGATTGGAAATAAACTGGCAAACCATTTTGTGGTGTTTCATGATAATTTTCTCGATTCCCAATTCAACAGCAGCACGTCGAAGGCGCACAACTTCAATCAGTTCAATACTTTCAGGAGGTAATTTGCCAAAACGGTCGGCCAGACCGGCTTCAAACTGCACCAAAGCATCTTCGGTTTCCAGGTTGTCGAGTTCGCGGTAAAGCAACATGCGTTCCGAAATACTCTGTATGTATTTATCCGGAAACAGCAATTGCATGTCGGTATCAATCTGGCAGTCGCTGCCAAATTTCAACTTCAGGAATGCCTGCGATGAATCTTCTTTTTCGTCTTTGAAAAGCTCTTTAAAATCTGTTTGTTTCAGCTCCTGAATGGCTTCGTTCAGGATACGGTGGTAGGTTTCGAAACCAATGTCGGCAATAAAACCGCTTTGCTCGGCGCCCAAAAGGTTTCCGGCGCCGCGAATGTCCAAATCCTGCATGGCAATGTTGAAACCGCTACCCAGCTCAGAGAACTCTTCAATGGCGCGCAAACGGCGGCGTGCTTCGGGAGTGAGTGTTGAAAGCGGTGGCGCCAGCAGGTAACAGAACGCTTTTTTGTTGGAGCGCCCAACCCGTCCGCGCAACTGGTGCAAATCGCTCAGTCCGAAATTCTCTGCATGATTGATGATTATGGTATTTGCATTGGGAATATCGAGCCCGGATTCGATAATGGTAGTGGCAATCAGCACATCGAATTCGCCGTTGATAAAATCCATCATCAGCTTTTCGAGTTTCGGGCCTTCCATTTGCCCGTGACCAACCACCGTGCGAACTCCCGGCACCAATTTGCGGATTACCGTTTCAACTTCGTAAATATTCGCCACGCGGTTGTGGATAAAAAATACCTGTCCTTCGCGGGCCATTTCATATTGAATCGCCTCACGGATAATTTCCTCGCTGAATCCATGCAATTCAGTAGCAATAGGATATCGGTTCGGTGGCGGTGTTTGTATAATCGACAAGTCGCGGGCGCCCATCATCGAAAATTGCAGCGTTCGCGGGATCGGTGTGGCTGTCAGTGTAAGCGTGTCCACATTCAGCTTCATTTGTTTCAGCTTTTCTTTCACCGAAACACCAAATTTCTGCTCC
>Ga0351952_1076_pt1 | contig 12044 bp, 4 predicted proteins | sample BONcelT113001H15_FD_205817 | JGI IMG/M metagenome (GOLD analysis project Ga0351952, IMG submission 205817) | Enriched cells from coal bed in the Powder River Basin, Montana, United States - BONCAT cells T11 rep3 HSBNCT.T11.300.1.H15 ... | reverse complement strand
CTTGACGAATTGCTCGAGGCTACCCTGAATGAGGTGGAGGAGTTAACCGGCAGTTGTGTCGGTTTCTACCATTACCTCGATTCCGACCAGCAAACCTTGCGACTCCAGAACTGGTCGACCCGGACAAAGCAAAAGTTCTGTTCGGCGGTTGGGAAAGGTCTCCACTATGACCTGTCAGTGGCAGGGGTCTGGGCGGACTGCATCCGCGAACGCCGGCCGGTCATTCACAATGACTTTGCCTCTCTTCTCCACCGCAAGGGATTGCCGGTTGGTCATCCCCCGGTGGTTCGGGAGCTGGTTGTGCCGGTTTTCAGCGGCGAGAAAATCGTAGCTATTCTCGGTGTGGGTAACAAACTACGGAATTATACCCCCCAGGATGTGGAAATGGTCTCACTTCTGGCCGACCTCGCCTGGGAGATCGCTGAACGGAAGCGAGCGGAAGATGCTCTCAAGGTTTCCGAACGGAAATATCGAACTATTATCGAACATGCCCCCTTCGGCATAAGTCGCTCCACCAGGGACGGCAAGCTGCTCAGCGCCAATCCGGCTCTGGCCGGCATCCTGAAATACGATTCGCCGGAGGAACTGTTGGAAATCGTCAATCGCTCCAGCATTCCGGAGGCGCTATTTGACGACTCGTCGCTGAGAGGGGCACTGATGGGCCGGATTTTTGAGGGTGATTCGTGGCATGTCTTTGAAAATCGCTATCGCTGCAAGGATGGCAGTGTCGTTACCTGCATGGTTCATTCGCGCAGGATCCTTAACCGGGAAGGTCGTGAAAGCGAATTCGAAAGCTTCCTGGAAAACATAACCGATCGCCTGGAGGCGGAAAAATCCCTGCGGGAGAGTGAAGAGAAATTCCGGGTCCTCGCGGAGACCGCCCCGGCCGCCATTGTTGTTTATCAGGATGATACGTTTGTTTATGTTAATCCGGCAGCTGTCCGTCTGTTCGGCTATAGTGAGGCGGAACTGCTCGGGATGAAATTCTGGGAGTGGGTTCATCCGGATTACCGCACGACGATAATGAATTTCGGGATGGCGCGACAACGGGAGGAGTCGGTTCCGAGACAGTATGAGCACATTTTCGTAAACAAGAGTGGCGAAGAGGGCTGGGTGATGGTTGCGGCCGGAAGTATTACCTATCGGGGTAAACCGGCGGGGATAGCGACGTTTATCGATATTACCGAGAACAAGCGGGCCGAGGAGAGGATGCAGGCCGCTCTGGCCGAAAAGGTGGTCCTGCTCAAGGAAATCCATCACCGGGTGAAAAACAATTTGCAGATAGTTTCTTCACTTCTCGAACTTCAATCCGATTCTATAGAAGGAGATGCTTCCAGGAGATACATCAGGGAAAGCCAGGACCGGATCAGATCCATAGCGCTGGTGCATGAACAGCTTTACAAGTCCGAAGACCTTTCCGTGATCGATTTTGCCCGTTATGTGGACGAGTTGGTCTGGTCTCTCTTCCACTCCTCGGTGGTTGACCTGGACAAAATCCGAGCAGACGTGGAGGTCCGGGATATCGAGCTTGGCATAGATGAGGCGATTCCCTGTGGCCTGATCTTAAACGAGTTGGTTTCGAACTGCCTGAAACATGCCTTTCCCGGTGATCTGAGCGGCAGTGTTTCGATCCGCGGAACTTTGGATGATGAAGGCTATGTCTGCCTTACGGTAGCCGATACCGGTATCGGTTTGCCGCAGGATTTTGACGTATCCACTTCGGAATCATTGGGACTGCAGATCGTAAGCCTGCTGACGAAACAGCTTCACGGCACGCTCGAGATACGCGGTGATAGCGGTATGACGGTTAACGTACGCTTCAAGTCGAAAGAAGGAAAGTGATGGGTCGCGGGCGATGGTGCTATTTCGGTCGGGTCGAAGACCTAACCCTGTGCCGCGCGTAAAGCAAGGATTTATCCGCAAAAAAATCTTTACGGATACGATCAAAGAGAAGGAACTCCTATGGACATAGTGACCGTTAATCAAAAACAGGGCAGAATATTGATTGTGGATGACAGTGCCACCAATCTTCGAGTCCTGTCGGATATCCTCACTGCAAGCGGCTACGAAGTCGAACTGGCACAGGATGGTGCTGCTGCATTGCGTTTTGTCCAGGGACAGTTTCCGGATCTTATTTTACTGGATGTCGTGATGCCGAACCTTGACGGCTTCAAGGTATGTCAATATTTGAAGACCCATGAGAAAACTCGTGCTATTCCGGTAGTATTCATGACCTCATTGGTTGATACCTCCGATAAAATCAGGGCGTTTCGAATGGGCGCGGCGGATTACATCACCAAGCCATTCCAGGCTGAAGAGGTCCTGGCCCGTGTCGAGACGCTGCTTTCCCTCCATGCAGTGCGGAAGAAACTGGAAACCCGTAATATGGAGCTACTTCGCGCCAATGAAGAACTGGCAAGCGTTAATGTTGCGCTGAGCTGTGAAATCATGGAACGTAAACAAGCTGAAGCCGCGGTCAGGCAATACCAGGATCAGCTTGAAGATCTGGTGCGGGAACGCACCGCCGAACTTGATCGGGTCAATTCCAGCCTGATAGCGGAAGTTAACGAGCGCACGCGTGCCGAGGAAAAGGTCCTTGTTTCTCTTCGGGAGAAAGAGATCCTCTTGAAGGAGATCCATCATCGGGTAAAAAATAACCTGCAGATCATCTCCTCACTACTGGAGCTTCAGTCTCAGTCTCTCAATGACGATCAGTCACTGCGTTATTTCCGGGAGAGCCAGAATCGAATCAAGACGATGGCCCTGGTCCATGAACGACTCTACGCTTCAGCAGATCTCGCTTCAATCAATGTGCACGAGTATCTGGAGAACCTAACCTCGCATCTTGTAAGCTCCTATCTGGAAGATCCGCAGCTCCTTATCCTGGAAGTTGATGTCGGAGAGTTCACCATGGGCATTGAGGAGGCGATTCCGTGTGGTCTGATTGTCAATGAACTGGTTTCTAATTCACTGAAACACGCCTTCCCAATGAGACGTGGCGGATCGATTGCCGTAACTTGCCATCCTGCCGGGGAGGACATGGTACTTCTCGGCGTGAGCGACAACGGGGTGGGTTTTCCTGACGGACTGGACTTCACGTGTAGCGAAACGCTGGGTTTGCAGATTGTAAATCTGCTAACCAGGCAGCTGCGTGGGACGATCGAACTCCGAAATGATGGAGGTGCCTCGTTTACGATACGTTTCCCGGCGAAAGTAATTAGTTTCCATCCGGAAACTCTGGATGTGTAACTATTGGTTTCCGGATGAAAACTAATTAGCTGATTAACCGGGCGGCGCGAAATGGCGCACACTTGTTCGAGCGGTGGTTTTAATGAGAGGCAAATCTGCTATACTCATAGCATGCTTATAGACGGCATGACCGGTTGAGGTAAAATCCATGAAATGACAGGTTTCTCCGGAGACAGGACTGGAGCGGGCGAATAACCGTTTTCGATACGTGGACAGAGGGGTGCGAACCATGAATGGGGAACCGTTAACGGAATCGAAAATCAGGATCCTTGTTGTTGAGGACGAGCTTATCATTGCAAAGGGAATCGAGAAGCGCCTCAAGGTGTTGGGGTATGCGGTGACCGATGCGGTGCCCTCCGGAGAAGAGGCGGTAACACAGGCACTGGAGACCCTGCCGGACCTGATACTAATGGACATTAATCTCCAGGGGGGCATGGATGGGGTAATGGCTGCCGAACAGATCCGGTCGCGGGTCGATATTCCGGTTATCTTCCTAACCGCCTATGCGGATTCCGCTACCTTGGCCAGGGCGAAGATTTCCGAGCCGTTCGGGTACATCGTCAAGCCTTTTCAGGATATTACCCTTACCTCGGCTATCGAGATGGCCCTCTACAAGCATCGTATGGAAAGCCGGCTCCGGCGCAGTGAGCAGCGACTTTCCACGACTCTCAAGAGTATCGGCGACGGTGTTATCGCCACGGACAGGAACGGTGCTGTTTCGTTCGTCAATACCGTTGCTGAAAATCTGACCGGTTGGCCCCACGAAGAGGCCGTCGGCAGATATCTGCAGGAAGTTTTTCGTTGTCTTGAGCAGAGAGGTACGTATTCCTGTGAAGAACTGGTTACTACCGTAATTCAGGGAAAAGCCTCGCTTGCCCTGCCCGAAGAGACTTTTCTGATTGCACGGGACGGGAAGAAGGTGCCCATTGAGGCAAAGGCGACACCGATCCGCGATGAAAAGGGGAATATTTCCGGTCTCGTCCTGGTTTTCACCGACATTTCCAGACGTGTCCACGCGGAAGAGGCTCTGCGCCGTTCGGAAAAACTGCTTCGCTCGATCTTTGATGCCATACCCGATCTGTTTTCCATCATCGACAAAGAGCACCGGATCGTTCTTTCCAATTGGCACGGTGGCTATGAGTATGTACCCGAGTCGATCCGGTGCAGTCACCCTCATTGCCACCAGGCCTATTACGAGTCGGACAGGGTGTGTGAGCCGTGTCATACGGTCGAAGTTTTTCGTACGGGACAGCCTGTGGTCACGGAAAAATTCAATCCTCGCATCGGTTATGTGGAAGTCTGGGCGTTTCCTATCTTCGATGAAGCGGGAAATGTTACCTTGGTTGCGGAACATGTTCATGACATAACGGCGCGCAAGGTGGCCCAAGAGGCACTGGCCGGAGAAACGGAGCGCCTGAGCGTTACGCTCCGTTCCATCGGGGATGGTGTTGTCACTACCGATACCGCGGGTACCGTCGTCCTTGTCAACAAGGTTGCCGAAACCCTGACCGGCTGGAGTCAGGCGGAGGCAGCGGGGAAGCAGCTTGACGATGTCTTTGTCATTATTGACGAAAAAACCCGGCAACAAGTCGAAAACCCGGTGGGACTGGTGCTGGCGACCGGCTGTATCCGGGAGCTTGCCAACCACACTGTCCTGGTGTCACGGAATGGACAGGAGCGGATTATTGCCGATAGCGCTGCCCCGATCCGGGATAAGGGGAACAGGATTGTCGGTGCGGTTCTCGTCTTTCGGGATATCACCGAGAAGCGGAAGATGGAGGAGGAACTCCTCAACGCTCAGAAGCTGGAGTCGATCGGTATTCTGGCCGGCGGGATTGCGCATGATTTCAACAATCTCCTGACGGCAATTTTGGGGAATATTTCCCTTTCCAAGATGTATGTTTCCGCAGGAGACAAGATACACCAGAAGCTCTCCGAGGCAGAAAAAGCTTCCCTGCGCGCACGAGACCTTACTCAGCAGCTCCTAACCTTTTCCCGTGGCGGCGCTCCGGTGAAAAAGACCTCATCCATAGCGGAAATCATCAAAGATTCCACGGCATTTTCCCTGAGTGGCTCGAATGTCACCTGTACCTTTGTGATTCCCGATGACCTCTGGCTGGTTGCGGTGGATGAAGGACAGATCAGCCAGGTCATAAACAATCTCATTCTCAATGCCGAGCAGGCGATGCCTGCCGGAGGTCTGATTGAGGTGGCGTGCCGCAATGTTGAGGTGGGAGCGGATGACCATGTGCCGATTCGTGATGGGCGCTATATTCTCGTTTCAATCAGCGACCAGGGAGAGGGCATTTCCGAAGAAGCGCTGCCGCGGATCTTTGATCCCTATTTCACCACCAAGGACCAGGGAAAAGGTCTTGGCCTGTCGACTGTCTATTCAATCGTCAAGAATCATGACGGCCATATTACGGTTTCTTCGAAACCTGGGGCAGGTACGACTTTTTCCATCTATCTTCCAGCCACGTTTGATGCCAAAGCACCATTCTCCCGGCAGGAGCATAGTGCGGAACCTCTGGACGAGCAGACCGTAAAAGGCAAGGTCCTCGTTATGGATGACGAAGAGAATATCCGTGATGTTGTGGCTGAAATGCTCGATTTTATCGGCTACGAGGTTACGTTGTCCCGCAACGGGGAGGAGGCAGTATCTCTCTACATGCAGGCCCTGCAGGCAAATCAGCCGTTTGCCGCAGTGCTTATGGATCTGACCATTCCCGGAGGTATGGGGGGCGGTGAGGCGATGAGGATTCTCCGGGGTATGAATCCAAAGGTGAAAGGCATCGTATCCAGTGGCTATTCCAACGATCCGATCCTGTCGGATTATGCCTCGTTCGGTTTTCAGGGTATCATCACGAAGCCCTATAAACTGGGAGAGCTCAGGGATGTTCTGAAACGGGTGATTACGGAATAGGTGGTGCTTCGGATAGCCTGTCGCTGTCGGGGTAGTGCCTCGAATTTCTTCTCGAGTTTTTTCCCTTTCAAACACCCTTCATCCGTGGTACCTTTTTTCCATGTCATGGAAAATTAAGGAGAAATACAGACAAATACTGGCCGGGGAGTCGGGGACAGTGGTCAAAAACTGGGGGGGCAAGCTGACACTATGTCTTGTCTACCCGAATCAGTATGCAACCGCCATGTGTAACCTGGGTTTCCAGTCGGTCTATTCCCTGTGCAACTCGTTCACGGATATCGTGTGCGAACGAGCCTTTCTCCCCGCGGCTGCGGAAGCGAAAGAATATGAAAAGTCGGGGACGCGTCTCCTGTCGCTCGAATCGCAGCGCCCTTTGAGCGACTTTGACATTCTGGCCTTTTCCGTTTCTTTCGAGAATGATTACCTGAACATTCCGGCCATCTTCGCGTTAGCCGGAATTCCGCCCCTTGCCTCGGACCGCGACAATTCTTTCCCCTTGGTCATGGCAGGGGGAGCAGCGCTGTTTCTCAATCCGGAGCCGGTTGCCGAGCTGCTGGACCTGGTCTGTGTCGGGGAGGGTGAAGCTATCCTGCCGCCACTGCTGGATTTCTTGCGTTCGCAGGATGGTGCTGCCCGTGCGGGGTTGCTGAATAGTGCAGCCCATTTGCCGGGCGTCTATGTTCCTTCCTGTTACGAGGTAACCTACGAAAAGGGGCATGGTGCGGAAACGCGAAGTCTCGGTGGCGCTCCCGTTCGGGTAAAACGGGTCTGGGATCCCGAGCTGGATTGCTCGGTGATTGCGTCATCCCTTTCTGCTCCCGATACGGAATTTTCCGATATGCATCTTATTGAGGTGTCTCGCGGCTGTCCCCATGGCTGTCGCTTTTGCGCTGCCGGCTTTATCTATCACCCCTTCCGTCAGCGCTCTCTTGAGCTGCTGAAGAATGAGGCGGTGCGGGGCATGGCGCTGAAGCAGCGGATCGGCTTGGTTGGGGCGGCCGTTTCTGATTACCGGCATCTCGGCGAACTGTGTCGGTTTATCTCGGACAAAGGTGGGAAGGTCTCCGTTTCGTCGTTGCGCATCGATGCCCTCGATGACAGCCTGCTCGACATTCTCCACTCCAGTGGTCACAAGACCGTTGCCCTTGCGCCGGAAGGCGGCTCGCAGAGACTCCGGGATTTCATCAAAAAGGATCTCACCGAAGAGCAGATTCTGGGCGCATGCGACACCCTTATCGGTCGGGACATCCTTAACCTGAAACTGTACTTTATTATCGGACTTCCCACCGATACTGAAAAAGATTTGCAAGAGATGACGTTGCTGATTGAAAAGATTCGCCAGCGGGTAATAACCGCAGCAAAGAAAAACCGGCGACTGGGATCCGTTCTTCTTTCCGTCAATCCGTTCATACCCAAGCCCTTTACCCCGCTCCAATGGTGCGGGATGGAATCCCTTGCCTCTCTGGAAAAAAAGTACACGTACCTGCGTCGTGCCGTCGGTTCCCTGTCCAATGTCAAGATCCAGATGGAAAGTCTGCGGGAGGCCTTTCTCCAGGCGCTCCTTTCGCGGGGTGACCGGAGATTGGCCGCCTTCCTGGTGAAAACACACCAGCTGGGCAGCTGGAAAAAGGCTGCCAAGGAGTTGCGTCTTGATGCGGAAACCCTTGTCACCCGTGCGATTCCGCTGGACGAAACCCTTCCCTGGGACATTATCGATGGCGGGGAGAGGGAACGGCTTGTCAGGGAATATGAAAGGGCTTTTCATGCTCCATCCGCCCGAGCGGGGTCTTGCCATTCCGTTTCTTGACAGCGTACGTGCCCGGCACACTCCCACTTGCTTAGAACTGGTCGAATTTCCACGTGAAAAGGGTTGGGTGACGGTGTGCTTTGCTCCTCATCTTTGCCTTTACAAGAAAAGCTGCCCTTTGCTACTATTACCGCGATTATGATTATCAGCCGACTTGAAATACACGGTTTCAAATCGTTTGCCGACAAGGTTTCTCTCGGTTTCCAGCAGGGGGTTACCGCTGTTGTTGGACCAAACGGTTGCGGGAAATCGAATATTGTTGATGCCATTCGCTGGGTAATGGGGGAGCAGTCCGCCAAGACCCTGCGGGGGAAGAACATGGAAGATACCATTTTCGGCGGCAGTCAATTGCGCAAGCCGTTGGGCATGGCGGAAGTTTCGGTGTTCTTTTCCACCCAGGATGGCCGTGTTCCCGCCAAGTATCTCAATTTTAGCGAGATCCAGGTAACGCGACGCCTCTATCGGGATGGCGAGAGTGAGTATCTGCTGAATGGCACACCCTGTCGGCTGCTGGATATTTCCGAGCTTTTCATGGATACGGGTGCCGGTGCCAAGGCCTACTCGATAATCGAACAGGGAAAAATCGGCATGATCCTCAGCTCCAAGCCCGAGGAGCGCAGGCTGATCATCGAGGAGGCGGCGGGTGTTACCAAGTTCAAGGCGAGAAAACAGGTTGCCCTGAAAAAGATCGAGGTTACCAGGCAGAATCTGCTGCGCATCGGGGACATAGTTTCCGAAATCCGCCGGCAGATGAATGCGCTGCAACGCCAGGCAAAAAAAGCCGAAAAATTCAGGGAGTACCGCGAAGAGTTGAAGGAGATTGAGCTGCTTTTCTCCGTCACGGGGTACTGTCGACTGACCTCCGACAAAGGGCAGGTTGAAGCGGAGATTGCCTCGTTGCGGGAGCGTTCGTCCGCCAAGACTCTGGAGATAGAGAAGTCCTCCCTGGCCCTGGATGAAAGGAAGCTCCTGCTTCTGGAGGAAGAAAAAAAGCTTGCCGAGGTCCAGGAGGAAAGCTATCGCCTCAAGGGTGAGATTACCGGATGCGAAAGCCGCATCGGCTTTGAGCGGAAAGAGCAGTCGGGCCTTGAGGAGCGCATCACTCGATTCAGCCACGAGTTGACAACCATTGCCAATCGCACGGCAGAGGCTGAAGAGGAGCTGCACAAACTGGGGGAGATGGAGAAAAACCTCCTGATTGATTTTTCCCGGGAAGAAGAGGAGTTGGCTGCTGCCGAAGAGGTTCTCAGTCGATTGTCGGAAGAAGAGCGGGTTGCTGCCTCGAGTCTGGAGGACCGTCGTCGCGAGCTTTTTGCGATTGTGACCGAAATATCCCAGTACAATAACCGGTCGGCTGCTGCCTCCCGGAGACTGGGGTCTCTTCGGGAGCAGCTCGAAAGAAACCGTCGCGAAGGGGTCGTCCTTCACGAGAAGCATCATGAGGCAATGGGCGGGGCATCTGATCTGGATGTGAGGCATCGAGCCTTGACGCATGAGAAACAGGACCTGGATGCTCACTTGGCCGAACTCCGCATTCGCAATGACTCGCTGAGGAAAAATCTGGAAGAAGTGGAGCAAACCTATCATGCCGAGAGAGATCGGCTGCATAAAAACGCTTCACGCCTCCACTCACTCCAGGAATTGGAGGCCCAGTTTGCCGGTTACGGACGCGGGGTACGCTCGCTCTGCCTCGCCGAGCCGTTCAAAGGGCGTTTGCAGGGGGTTGTCGCTGATATTCTGGAGGTTCCCGAGGAGTACGAGGTGGCGTTGGAGGCAGCACTTGCCGACCGTTTGCAGTATGTGATCTGCACCGGTGAAAGGGAGGCGACGGATGCGCTTTCGTATCTAAAGGAAACCTCCGGGGGCCGTTGCAGCTTGATTCACCGAACGATAAAATTCCCCCAACTTCCGAACACTCCGGCAGGAGCGGAGCGCTTTCTTGACCGGATAACAGTTGGCGAAGAAAACCGTGGCATGGCCGAGACCCTTTTGGCACAGTGCTTTTTGGCCGAGAGTATTGGGTCTGCCCTGAGGCTCGCTGCAGCCAATCCCCAGCTGACTTTCGTAACGACGGCTGGCGATATGGTCAATGGGGGCGGTATTGTTCATGGTGGTTCCATGGAGGCTGCCCAGCAGGGGCTCATCCACAAAAAACGCCAGATCAAGGAGTTGACCGCTCTTGTAGACGGGCTCACCGTCAGCGTCGCAGGGTTGGAATCGGAACGGGAGCGCTTGCGCGGTGAGTTACGTGTAACCGATGACGGCATGAAAAACGCACGACAGGAGCTTCATCGGCTGGAAATCCAGTTAATCAATGCCGAAAAAGATCTGCAGCGTGTCCGGGAAGAACTGGTGAGAATCGAGGAACGGCTGGCGCTGAAAGAGCTGGAAGACAATCAGCTGCAGGAGGAACTCCAGATCCTTGAGGCGGAATTGGGAGTATCGAACCGCGAACGGGATCTTCACGAAACCAGGCGCGGCGCTGTTGAAGAAGAGTTAGCGGTCTTGAGGGCAGCACTGGAAAGCAGGCAACGGGAAATTGGAGATGCCAGGGAGGATCTTACTGCCCGCAAGATCAGGTTGGCAGCTCTTCGTGAGAAACGTGAGTCCGGCCGGCATACCGTGAAGCGGGTCGATGACAGTATTCGGGATCTCCAGGCACGGCAGCAGCGCCTCGAAATCGAGGTGCAAAGCGGAATTCGGGAAAGGCAGGTGCTTGCTGATGCACTTGCTAAAAGTGAGACTGAAGCGAAAGTATTACTCGAAAAACAGTGGCAGGCTGATGAGTCGTGCCGGGCGATCCGGGTACGGTATGAGCACGAAGCATCCCTTGTGCAAGAGAGTGAAGCCTCTCTGAAGCAACTGCGTGGTGCTGGTGATCAACTTACCCGGGAACTGGGAAACAAGAACCTCAAGCTGACCGAGATCGTGATGCTGCTGCGGAATCTCGAGGACACGGTTACCGAAAAGTACCGCTGTGAGATTTCCGATCTTGTTCCCCGCTATGGTGACCGGGAGTTCGACGAAGGTGAGATGCGTGCCCGCCAGGCTGAACTGCTGGGCCTGATCGAGAGCATCGGCGAGGTTAATCTTACGGCTATTGAAGAGTTTCGAGAGTTGGAGGAGAGATTTGAATTCCTCTCCGGCCAGAAATCGGATCTTGAAGAATCCCTCCACGGCCTGCAGCAGGCCATTCAGAGGATAAACAGGACGACACGGAAAAGGTTTCTCGATACTTTCACCCTGGTAAACGAAAAGTTTCAGGAGGTCTTTCCCCGGCTATTTTGTGGTGGCCGTGCCGAACTGAAACTGACGGACGAAGAGAATCTTCTGGAAACGGGAATTGACATCATCATTCAGCCACCGGGCAAAAAACTGCAGAATGTCAATTTGCTGTCCGGGGGAGAAAAGGCATTGACGGCGGTTGCGCTCATGTTTGCAATTTTTCTTATCAAGCCTGCGCCCTTTTGCCTTCTGGACGAGGTTGATGCCCCCCTGGATGAAGCGAACATCGGCAGGTTCAATGAAATGGTCCGGGAGATGAGTTCCTTTTCCCAGTTTATTATCATAACCCACAGCAAAGCGTCGATGGTAAACGCTGATAGCCTGTATGGGGTAACCATGGAGGAACCGGGAGTTTCGAAACTGGTATCAGTCAGGCTTCACTAGTTTCCATCCGGAAAGTCTCGGCAGGGACTGGGCTGGAACTTCCCCGAAGCCTCTCGTAATCGGTCGCCACCCGAGACACGGATCGGGTAACCTGCCGACTTCAGGAGCTTTCCTTGCTGTCGTTGTTGTGCCATGAAGCCGTACGAGAGACTCCGGGAAAGCCCCAGCCCAACGAGGGATACCACAATTTTGGAGTTTCCGGATGAAAACTCACTAACTGACTGCTGAGAGTACGGTTACTTCTGTTGCGCGAGGCTTCCGGATTTACTCGCAAAGTTAAGGAGGGTGTACTCGCAAAAAGTCGTCTTACCCGCGAAAGCGGGTATCCAGTGAAGTTGTAACTCACTGTAATTCCTGGATTCCCGTTTTCACGGGAATGACGGTACATCGTACATT
>Ga0351952_1075_pt1 | contig 12048 bp, 15 predicted proteins | sample BONcelT113001H15_FD_205817 | JGI IMG/M metagenome (GOLD analysis project Ga0351952, IMG submission 205817) | Enriched cells from coal bed in the Powder River Basin, Montana, United States - BONCAT cells T11 rep3 HSBNCT.T11.300.1.H15 ... | reverse complement strand
AAAATAAGTCCTTTGTCGTGACCGCCAGTTTCCTTCCGGTCTCTCTGGCAATCGTAAGAAAAATGAGAAGGCGCTCGATGTTCCGCAAGCCGAAATCGGCCAGGACGATCCGGCCGGCCGCGTTCTTTACGGCATCGAGGCATTTGAGATGAACATCCTCTTCGCTGGCTCTTTGCTGCACGTCAGTATCGTTACCTTTGTGACCGCCGACGTTTGTCCCTTCGATGATCAAGTAGTCCGGCTTGACCTCCTTCAACCGTTCCCGGAACGCGGCGCTCACATCGGGACGCCAGCCGTGCATCCGAAAATCGCCTGAATAGCAGATCGTCTTATCGCCGAGGTTGAAAATGTACGCGGTCGCTCCGTAGACGGAGTGGTCAACCGGGATCGCCTCGAAATCGATCTCTCCGACCCTGCCGCCCGCTTCGGTTATCGGTTTATCCTCGAAGATAAACGAAGCCGAACCCTTGGTTCTTTCCGAAACGTAAATATCGGACCAGAATCCCTTTGCTTTCGGTAATCTGTCGGTGCAATTCACGGCGTAATAGGCTCGCTGGTGATATTCGCCGCGCGATTTTTCAAGCTTGGATTCGGCTCCGTCCGTATTAACGCAGCGAGGCGAGGTGAACACGTTCTCGGCCTCCAGGCCGGCCGAGCCGCTGTCCTGGGTCGCCTTTATCATCATGGCGGTCATTTCGGAACAGTAAACCGGAAGATCTTCCTTGAGAAGGCCCATGTGGCCGACGTGATCGGCGTGTGCGTGCGACAAGAAAAGCGCGTCCAGTTTTATCTCCGGCGCATTTTTAAGTTCCGGCGCGAAAATGACCGCGTCCTCGCGGTATATTCCTTTAAGATTCGGCACAATGCCGAGGTTCAAGAGATCGTAGATGCCGTGAGTCGCGATTCGGGGTGTCAAGAATTCCTCAAAATATCTTCCCATGGCGCCGAAATTCATCCCGAAATCCAACATGACCCCGGTGTTTTCGTGCTTAAGATATATCTTATTGCCGCCTATGCAAGCGGCGCCGTCATAGACAGTCAGTTCGGACATTGACCGGCTAGCCCCAATACGCGTGCGCGTCCGCTTCCATCTTGTCTAAGCGGGTGTAGTAATCGGGAAATTCATTTAGGTGGGCTAGGGCGATCTTGCCCGTCATCGTCGGATCGTCATCGGTCACGTTGGTGTGAGGGTCTTCGGTTCCGTGCTCCAGCTCAACGTCCATACCGCGGCGGAATTGCTCGACGTCCCACTTCGACCAGTCGATTCCTAATGCTTCGCCAACCTCTTTGGCCTGGTCAGCCGTAAATACCTGCTTACCCATGAGTCCCCCTTTCGTTTTCCCTCGCTCCTCGTCCTATCCTACTAGAAAAGCGTGTCTCTCGGTTCATCTTCTATGAAAACCGGTTTTTCCGGCTCGGGCTTTATCTCTATGACTTCCGGCTCACCGGAGGGCGCCAACGGTTCTTCGCGGAGGGCGGCTTGCTCTGTCGGTTCTTGCGCCACAGCAACAGCTTCCCCGATCGTCGGGCCTAATCGTTCGCCTAACAGATTTTCGGCGAAAGCTATCTCGAAAGCCAATCTAGCCGCCGCTCTTTCACTGGTGTCGCTTGGGGCAAGGCCCTTACCGGCTTTCTTTCCTTCTCTGGCCGCGGCATCCTTGAGGCCGCGGAGCGCCTCGAGCCTTGACCGGAGCGCTTCTATGTAATCCGCCTCGGCGATCATCTTGTCATTAGCCAGGGCCAGCATCATCGGATCCGGGGATTGGATGGCGGTTGCCAAGAGTTCTTTTATCGCATGTTTTGCCGTCCGCCGGCCTTCTTTGGTGATCGAATAAAGCTTTCGAGCCCGGTTGGCTCGCAATTCCGTCTGGCTTATTACCATGCGGCGCTTCTCCAGGCCGGTCAGGACGGCGTAGATGGAAGAAAACGCTATGTATGTCCAGTCCCTTATCCCGCGCGCTTCAATCAGCTTATCGAGCTCATAACCGTAAGCCGGCTTCTCAGCAAGAAGACCCAGAATGGCGATCTCGTTTAAAGTAAGGGGCGTATCTTTTGTCGCGGACATGATTTCCTCCGGATTTTAAGGGATATTCTAGCCAAAGATTATCCCCGCATAATAAGTTATGTCAATAGAATTCAAATAGTGGGATTACACCTAAGGTAAACGTTTAAATAGCAGTTTTGGTTTTATCGCAGGTAAAACGAGAAGTTAAATGGCTATCGGTTCCGCAATCAACCCGGCGCATGTCTTGACATAATCCTCTAGGTCCCCTTCTTCCCTGACGCCCGAGTCAAAGACATATACGCTTAAAACGTACTGAAAAAGCATGTTATAGAATATTTCCGTCAACCTTCCGTAGTCCGCCTCCGCGATCTTTCCGTCCTCCCGCATATGGAGGAAGTATTCATAGACGTTTGAGGACATTCGCACCGGCAAGAAAGCGATCAGGCGAGCAAGCTCGGGATTCCTCGGCATCTCGATCAACGACATGCGGATATACGGAAGCTTTTCGGTAGCCGCTTCCATATATTTTAAGCCGATGGTCACCAGGTCAACGCGAATATCCCCCGTGACCAGGTCACTTAGATCCTTGGGCAGGATAGATGGCGGCGTAAATCTTTGGACGGTCTCTTCAAAAAGAGCTTCCTTCGTTCCGAAATGCCGGAACAGGGTCACTTCATTGCATCCGGCCCTCTCCGCGATCTCTTTAGTGGTCGTTCCCCGGTATCCTTTTTCGCTGAACATCTCCATCGCTGTCGTTACGATGGATTCGCGCACGTTCAATCGGATCTCCCTTTCAGAATATGGTGCAAGTGGTCACTTGCTTATTATACCGTTTCTCTATTTATTAGCCAAGTATTCAATTATCGCGGCTTCTTCGTCTTCGGTTATCCGGGCGCCGTGATCCCTCATCTGGGCGATGATTTCCTTCCAGCCGGATTCGTCGTCATCGTGGTTTTCGACTACATCGATGGAGTGGCAACGAGTGCAGATATCTTCGGTGAGTTTCTTGCCTTCTTCTTTTGACGCGCCGGCGGCGCAACCTGCGCTCATCAGCGCCCCGGCCAACAAACATGCGGCTGCTTTCGCTTTCCTGTCCATTTAGCCCTCCTTAATCGACGGCTTTCAGCGGTTTCCTCGCGTTATGGATGGCAACCGAACCCAGGCCAAGTCTTATGTATGACACGTCTTGCCAGCCGGCTGCCTCGATGAGGCCGGCAAGTTTTTTTGCCCCGGGAAAAGCCCTTATGGAACGGCCTAGATATCTGTACGCTTCGACGTTGGCGCCCATGATTCGCGCAATCAACGGCATTACCAGAAGCATATAGAAATAATAAAAGGGCGCCAAGATTTTTGGGGGCTGGGATACCTCCAGACACAAGAATTCGCCGCCCGGTTTCACGACCCTCCTGAACTCGGCTAAGGCCTTTTGTCTGTCTTGAATATTGCGCAGACCGAAGCCGATCGAAAGAGCATCGAACGTGTCGTTCGCGTATGGCAGATCGGCCGCGTCGCCCTCGATTATCCTTATCTTGTCTGACAGCTTAAGCTCGGCGACTTTTCTCTGTCCCAGTCGTACGGCTTCAGCCGAGAAGTCCAAACCGTCGACGTGAACGTCGGCTCCCAAGGTCTGGTGCAATTCTATCGCCAGATCGCCCGTTCCGGCGCAAACGTCCAAAATACTGTGATAGTCCTTGCCCATCAGCATCTTAGCCAGCCTCTTTCTCCAACCGATATCCAACCCAAAGCTCATTACGCGGTTAAGGCGGTCGTAACCTGGGGCGATATCGTCAAATAATCCCTTGACCTCGCCCGGATTCCTGGCAATGTGGTCGTATTTGGATGTCAAACGTTTATCCCTTCCTTGAACACGGCTTTTAGCGCTTGACCGGCGCGCGGCATGGAGTAGCTTCTAACCCGCCTGTCGGCCGCCTGAGTGTCCTTTAAGACCCAGCCGAGCATGATTCCCTGGGCTGCTCCGAATATGATCATCCTGGTAACCGTGGTGTCCATATCGGCGCGATAGACGCCCAGCTTCTTGCCCTCGATCAATATCTCCTCGATCAAGTCGAGAAACTCGATTATTCGATTGACCGTAAAATTGTTTAGAAACAGCGAACTTTGCTTGACGTCGACCAAGAAAATCTCGGCCAAATCTCTGTCGCGCCGAAATAACCTGGCCAAATAGGTAAAAATGGCTTTCAACTTGTCGTTGGGATCGCTTACCCGGTCGATCTTTTGCCGCATCTCGCCGATCATGGATCCCCAGGTCTCGTCGAACAGCGCCAAAAGGATGTTTTCCTTGCTTGGGAAGTAATTGTACAGGGTGCCTTCGGCCAGACCCGCTTTATGGGATATCTCGCTGACCGTGGTTTCGTGATATCCGCGCGCCACAAAGGTAGACAGGGCGGCGTCCAGGATCGCTTGACGGTTATCGTTTTTTCGCATGCTTCTTTTCCACGTAGCGGTCTAAGATGAGCTCCGCCAACTGGTTCTTTAACAAGCGTGGCGTATCGAAGACCGCGCCCGCGGCGGTAATGATCGTGGCTTGGTTATAATCCGACCCAAGACCGATGTCCCGACGGCTTATATCGTTGGCGATGACAACATCAAGCCTCTTCTTCTCAAGCTTCCGCCGGGCGTTCTCTATGATGTCGTTGGACTCAGCCGCGAAACCGATCAACAACTGTTTTTTCTTTCTTTTTCCAAGCTCAGCCAGGATATCATCGGTTGGCACCAGGGCGATGTCCGATAGATTTTCTTTTTTGATCTTTCCCGGCGCGCCGGATTCGACCGTCAGATCGGCTACGGCCGCCGCCATGATCACTGTATCGACGTCGTCAAAACGTTTCAAAACGGCGGCTTTCATCTCGGAGGCGTCATTTACGTAAATAACCTCTGTCCCGGCCGGTTTTAAAAGGTTGGTCGGAGCGGAGATAAGGATTACCTTGGCGCCTCGCATTGCGGCCGCCCCGGCCAGCGCGTAGCCCATCTTTCCCGAGCTTCTGTTGCCCAGATACCGAACCGCGTCGATCCGTTCTTGGGTCCCTCCGGCCGTAACCATGATCTTTCGTCCCTTTAGGCTGTCGGCGATACCCAATATCTTTCCGGCCGCGGCTAGTATCTCTTCTTCCGAAACCATCCTGCCGACGCCGTAGCCGTCGGCCAGGGGCCCTTCGGCAGGTCCTGCCAGGTTGATTCCGCGCTCCCGAATCGTTCTCAAGTTGGCTTGGGTTGCCGGGTTCTCAAACATCCTGCTGTTCATGGCTGGCGCGACTAATATCGGACAGGCCGCGGCCAGAATCGTAGTTGAAAGCATGTCGTCGGCCAGACCGGCCGCTATCTTAGCGATACAGTTCGCGGTAGCCGGCGCGACGATCATAATGTCCGCCTCGCGGGTCAGGGTCAGGTGTTCCAAGGGGTCTGACGCGGGTTCATATCTGTCGTCTATGACCCTGCGGCCGCTGATCGCGGAAAAGGTCAGGGGGGTGACAAAACGGCGAGCGGCCTTAGTCATTATTACGGTGACTTGTGAGCCTCCGCTTTCGATAAGGCGGGCCAGATTGACCGATTTATACGCGGCGATTCCGCCGGTTACTCCAAGCAGGACTTTTTTATCTGCAAGCATGTCGCGGCTCTTTCGCTAAAACGCAATCGAACAAGCTTATGATTCGTCCGGCTTCATTTCGTCGGGAGACTCGGCCGGCGGTTCCGTGTCGATATTCTCTTGAGGCGAACCCGCTTCCATCGTTTCTTCCGGGCTCTTTACGCTGAGAATGGCTTCCGCCTGCATCGACGCGACTTCTTCGGGGGTTATTTCGCCCTCTTCTGGGCTAGGCTCCACGTGAACGATCTCTATCTTGCCGTCGGCGATCTCGTCCAATGCTATCATCAAGGGTTTCTTGATCATTAGTTCGCTGACGGGCGGCGGAACGCTATGTTCGCTCGACATGTCCGACGGCGTCCTGGCATTCAGGAAGTCAGTTATCTGGCGAGTCCGCTTGGAAGCGCCTATGACCAGTTCGAACTTGCTTCCTGCCTTAGCCAGCAGTTCGTCTATCCGGGTATCCGTCATTAATGTCTCCTCGACTTTCGAACGCGGCCGGCCGCAGCTACTATTTCGGCTATATCAACGGCTGCCTTGTCCGCTTTCTCGTTCACGACGGCGTAATCGTAATCGTCCATATGCGACATCTCTTTCTTTCCCGCCTCGACGCGAGCGACGATGTCCTGCTCGTTCTCGGTGCGGCGATCCCGCAACCTTCGTTCCAATTCTTTGAATGAGGGAGGCGCGATGAAAATCGTCACGGCCTCCCCCATCCTATTTCGTATTGATTTTGCGCCTTGCACGTCTATGGCCAGAATCAAGTCTCTTCCGTCTTTCAGACGGTTAAGAACATCTTCCTTCGGCGTCCCGTACCTGTTCCCATGGACTACCGCCCATTCCAGGAACCCGCCCTCGCTTACCATAGCGTCAAACTCTTCGTTTGAAAGAAAACGGTAATCTTTTCCGTTCCTTTCGCTTCCGCGCGGCGTCCTTGTAGTTGCCGTCACCACGCGTTCACAACCGGGCACAAGCTTTAAAACCTTAGCCGCCAAGGTATCTTTTCCGACACCCGATGGCCCTGAGATCACAAAGAGCCGGCCCGTTTCAATCACCAAACGAGTCTTACTTTACAACCTTTTTCATGAGGCCTTCGCTCTGGCGGACGCCTAGACCCTGGACCCTTCTGGTCGGGCTGATTCCAAGCTCCTCCAGTATCGCGGCCGCGCGAACCTTACCGATTCCCGGCAATGACTCCAAAACGGCGCTTACTTTCATGCGACCAACGATCTTGTCGTCGGCTTTGTCCATGATCTGCTTAAGGCTCATCGAGCCGTTCTTCAGCTTGGCGCGGACCTCTGCCCTCTGCCGGCGGACTTCCAAAGCCTTTTGCAGAGCAGCCTGCCTGTCCTCTTTTGATAAATTCGGTAAAGCCATACTACTACCTCCTTGTGTTGGATATTGCGATGACGGTGTCCATTATACTAACCTGCCTGGTCAGAATGCAACAGGTTTTTATTTTATGTCTTATTTGCCCTGCTACCTGGTATTTCTATGATTTTCCCGGCTCGGCACAGAGGGCATTCGCTTTCTTCGAAGGCCGGAGTCCCTACGCGAACAAGCGACTTAACGGCCACGCCGGAGATCGTTTCGACGTCTCCTCGGTTCATCAGACACCCAATGCCCGCTACCGTCGCCCCGGCCTCCGCGACGAGCGACGCTACCTCGGCTACTGAACCGCCCGTCGTGACGACGTCCTCGACGATTAAGATCCGGGTCCCCGGTTCGACGCAAAAACCGCGCCTTAACGCCATGAGACCGTCTTTGCGTTCGGCCCAGATAAACGGCTTGCCCAGCGCCAGCGCGACCGAGAATCCTAAGACGATCCCGCCGATCGCCGGACTGACGACAATATCAACGGCGGAATCCGCGAACCTTCTGCCGATCTCTTCGCCCATTCGCTGGGCAACACCGGGGTTCTCCAAGGCCCTTGCGCATTGATAATACGTGTCCGCGTGCAGGCCGCTGGATAAGCGAAAATGGCCCTTCTTTATGGCGCCGGTCTCTTCCAAGACCTCTAAGACCTCTTCTTCGTTCATCAACCGTCACCTCCCATCTGGCTCAATATTAACGCGGCTGCCGCGCCCGGATCATCGGCGCTCGTTATCGGACGGCCGACCACCAGGAAATCCGCACCATTAGCGATGGCTTCGCCCGGTGTAGCTATCCTTTTTTGGTCATCGGCGTCGCTTCCCGCCGGTCTTATCCCTGGCACTACCGTTAAAAATTCCTGCCCGCAAGCTTGTTTGATATCAGCGGTTTCCCGGGCCGAGGCGACAACGCCGTCTAGGCCCGCGGCCTTGGCCGCCAAAGCTAGGTTGATAACCGTCTTTTTAGTGTCGGGCAGTCCCAGGCGCTTAAGCCACACGTCATCCAGACTCGTTAAAACGGTGACCCCGACAACCAAAGGAGCTTTGATACCGCGTTCCGCGGCGGCTCCCGCCGCGGCTTGTTTGACCGCGGCCATCATTTCCGGGCCGCCAAGGGTGTGCACCGTTATCATAGCCACTCCATCCATTACGACAGCTCTGGCCGCGCCAGCCACTTGCTCCGGAATATCAAAGAATTTCAGGTCAAGAAAGACTTTCTTGCCGAGTTTCGTGACTGCTCTTACCAGATCGGGCCCAGAGGCGTTGAAAGCGGTTGAGCCTATCTTGAAGAAGTCCGCTTGCTCCCGTAAGTTATCGACCGCGATCAGAACATCTGAATAAGATTCCTTGTCTATGGCTATTATCAGTCTGTCTTTCGGGTTCACCTGTGGGCCCTCCCGGTCACTTCAGAGATGCTGGCGAATCCTCTTACCTCCGCGTATTCTTCCAGGCCGCGGACTATTCGAAGAGCCGCTCCCGGTTCAACGAAAGAGGCCGTGCCAATCTGGATCGCGGCCGCTCCGGCCATCATGAATTCTATCGCATCTTCCGTCGTCGCGATGCCCCCTACGCCGACTATCGGTATACCTATCTTTTCATAAGTTTCGTAAACCATTCTGATTGCGACGGGCTTGATAGCCGGCCCGCTTAAACCGCCTGTTTGGTTGCCCAGAAACGGGGCTTCACGCCTGATGTCTATGGCCATCCCCTTTAACGTATTGATCATCGCCACCGCGTCAGCCCCTGCTTGTTCCACGGCCATTGCGACCATCGTGATGTCGGTCACGTTCGGCGTCAATTTAACTATAACCGGGCAACCGCAGTTGTTTTTTACGGCCGACGTCACTTCGGCCGCGGCTTTTGGCCGGCATCCGAACTGAACCCCTCCCCTGTCGACATTTGGACAAGATACGTTTACCTCGATCGCCGCTACACCGTCAGCCTCGCTTAACGCGGCGGCGGTCCTTGCGAACTCGTCAACGGTTTCTCCGGCGATCGAAACAATGACGGTCGCACCGGCTGCGCGCCAGAATGTCAGCTCGTCATCGATGAAAGTCTGAACCCCGTTGTTTTCCAGGCCGATAGCGTTTAACATTCCGGCCGGTGTTTCCGCCGTACGAGGGGGTTTATTACCTCGCCTGGCCTGGTAACCGACACTTTTTGGGATAACCGCCCCCAACTTCGAAACGTCGGTATAGGCGGCGTACTCGCGGCTGAACGTGCCGCTGGCCGTCATGACCGGATTCTTCAGTCTTATTCCCGCGAAATCGATGGCCACGGCTCTATTCCTCACCGCCCGGGCGTCTCAGGATGTGTATCCGTTTGGCTTTATTGGGTTTGCTTACGAAAACGGCCACCCGATATCCCGGCTTCACTTCATCGAAAGTCGTTCGTTCGGCTCCCGTTATGGATTTTTCACCGAATATGATGCCGACAAAGATTTTTGTCTCGTTTTTTATATAGAAGGTCCGGGTCTGTCCATCATAATCGGAAGTCACATCAACCTTCGGGCCTAGAATGCTGAATTCGTTCCTGGCCACGGTGCCGGTGAAATACTGGGAAACGGACCCGTCCGGTTCTAGGTATTCGTTCCGGTAGATGGGTTCGATATTATATCCGGGCAGGCGTTCCTGGTTGAACCACCAGATGGCCGCGCACGCTACTATGACCGCGATTACGGCAACCGCGCCCCAGATCAACTGTTTTTTTGTCACATTTATTCCGGCCATAATACCTCGCTAGCGTTGAATACCGGCCCGTCGGCGCAAACCTTTTTGTATCCCAACTTGGTGTCTACGGCGCAACCGAAACACGCGCCTACTCCGCAAGCCATATTCTCCTCGAGCGACACCTGGCAGGGAATATCGTAGATCGCCGAAATCACCGCCGCCCGTCTCATCATTTGGACCGGGCCGCAGGCAAAAACGCCGGCTTTGCCGGAACCCGTCGTCAGCGCCGGCTCAAGCAGGTCCGTTACGTAGCCTTTGCGGCCCCTTGATCCGTCGTCGGTCATGAGCTGTACTTCGCAACCGAGCGATTTAAAATCGGTAGCGCATAGCAGGCAATCCGCGTCTCGCGCTCCCAAAAGCGCGGTAACGCCGGCTCCGGCCGCCAGACATCTTTGCGCCAGATATAGAAGCGGCGCGACGCCTATCCCGCCTCCGACGATCACGGCCCGCTTGATTGATTTATCGATGCCGAACCCGTTTCCCAAAGGTCCTATAAAATCGACCTGACCCCCGGCCTTCATCGCCGCCAAAAGACTCGTTCCCCGCCCCTTAACGGCATAAAGAAAAGACAATACGTCTCTTTCGTCCAAGCTATGGATCGATATCGGGCGGCGCAGCAACGGATCCTTTCCGTCGGAAACCTTTATGTGAACGAATTGGCCCGGCCGCGCTTTGGCTGCCGCCCTTCGGGTCCTTATGCTCATCCGATAAACGCCCCGGGAGACAATCTTGTTTGAGATTATTTCCGCTTGCTCTTGGAACAATTACTCTCCTTTATCGCCCGTCTCTATGGTACTCCTGAATCGTCTTTACCCGGGGCCCTTCCCGCCTCAAGGCTTCGATGCCCTGGACTGCGGCCTGAGCGGCGCTTAGGGTCGTGATAAGGGGCACTCCATAGACTGACGACGTAGTACGTATAGTCGAACCGTCGGCTTTCGGTCCCTTGCCCAGCGGGGTGTTTATCATCAAATCGATACCGTCATTCTTAATCATGTCGATCACGTTGGGGCTTCCTTCACTGACGCGCAGAAGGCGCGAACACTCTGTTCCCGACTTGCGGATAGCGTCGCCGGTTCCCCGGGTCGCGTAGATGGAAAAACCCATGTCCGCCAGCGTTTTGGCAATGCCGATCATATGCCGCTTATCTCGATCGTTTACGCTGATAAAGACGTTGCCCGATGTCGGAAGAGCAGTTCCCGCAGCCGCTTGGGCTTTAGCGTAGGCTTGCCCGAATCCCTCGTCGATACCCATGACCTCGCCTGTAGACTTCATCTCGGGCCCAAGGACGGTATCCTGCTCGGGAAATCTGTTGAACGGCAGTACTGCTTCCTTTATCGAGAAATAGGGCTTCCCGCCGGATATCGACGCGGGCGCGAGATCTTTTAGACTTCGACCGGCGATGACGCGGGCCGCCAATTTGGCCATCGGAACCCCGATCGTCTTGCTGACGAAGGGAACCGTACGGCTGGCCCTCGGGTTTACCTCCAGGACATATACCGACCCATCTTTAACGGCAAACTGTATATTGATCAGGCCTTTTACACCGAGAGCCAGGGCTAAGTCGGCCGTATAACCCTTGATGACATCAATGACCTCGTCAGTGACGCTGTAAGGAGGTATCACGCAGGCCGAGTCGCCCGAGTGAATGCCCGCCTCCTCTATATGTTCCATTACCGCGCCGATAAACACGTCCTTGCCGTCGGATACGGCGTCGACGTCCAGTTCAATCGCGTCCTCCAGGAATTTGTCGATTAAAACCGGATGGTCGGGGCTTGCCTTTATCGCGCTTTGAAAATATCCTTCCAGCATGTCGTCGGTATAGACGATTTGCATCGCCCGGCCGCCCAGCACATAGGATGGCCTAACAACAAGCGGGTATCCGATCTCTTTGGCCGCCTTGAGGGCTTCTTTATAACTGGTCGCAGTTCGGTTGTCCGGCTGACGGATGCCCGCCTCGCTTAACATAGCCCCGAAGCGTTTCCTGTCCTCGGCCAGATCGATGTTATCGGGCGACGTGCCGATTATCGGAACCCCCGCGTCTTTCAAACCGGCCGCCAGCTTAAGCGGAGTCTGCCCGCCGAACTGGACTACGACTCCGTCCGGGTTTTCCGCCTCGACGATATTCATGACGTCCTCGTGCGTTAGCGGCTCAAAATACAGTTTGTCGCTCGTATCGTAATCGGTCGAAACGGTTTCCGGATTGCAGTTAACCATGATCGTTTCGAATCCTTCTTCCTTGAAGGCAAAAGCCGCGTGGACGCAGCAATAGTCGAATTCTATGCCTTGGCCGATGCGGTTAGGCCCGCTGCCCAATATCATTACCTTTTTCTTGCCGGAATCCGT
>Ga0351952_1074_pt1 | contig 12251 bp, 12 predicted proteins | sample BONcelT113001H15_FD_205817 | JGI IMG/M metagenome (GOLD analysis project Ga0351952, IMG submission 205817) | Enriched cells from coal bed in the Powder River Basin, Montana, United States - BONCAT cells T11 rep3 HSBNCT.T11.300.1.H15 ... | reverse complement strand
TTGGAGAGAACGTCAAGCAGGTCATCGGTTTTTAAAAAACCCATCTCGATGAGAATTGATCCCAGGGGAAGATCCACCTGGGTGCGGCGTCTAAGGGCTTTTTGAAGATGCTCCTTCGATATCAGACCGTTTTTGATCAGGGCCTCGCCCAGCAAATCTTTTTCCGGCGGTTCTCCTGTGTTTGTCGGTTTTCCGAATTGCGGCGTCATTGGATGCCTCCTTGCCGGCAAGTATATGTATGGTTTGCTGGGTTGCTGACTGATTTTATGAGCATGCGACTTTTTTTTCGATGGCATCGAATCGGATATTTCGTAAAAATCCCACCATTCGAATAGCGATGCAGTTTAAATAAAATAAGTTCAAATTTCAATAAAATATTCAACCCCTGTCAGTAGCAAATAAACTGTCCGGAGTTATAGCACACAATCTGTCCAGTTGATACACCTCTCAAACGGAGGTGCATCATGAGACGGACAGAGTTGCTACAGGAGATCCGGAAGATGAGATTTGAAGAGGTTTATAAAGGGTGGAGTGAGAATCGATTGAGTCAGGAGGAAGCGGCCCGGGTATTGGGTGTATGTTCGCGGACGTTCCGTCGCTATCGAGATCGTTATGAGGATGACGGGGTAGAGGGATTGGATGACAGACGCTTGACGCAGGCGTCCTTTCGACGGGCGCCTGTGGATGAAGTCATGGCGGTCGTGGACTGTTACAGGACACGCCATCATGGATGGAATGTAAAACATTTTTATGGGTGGTATCAAGCAGCCGGGGGTAAGCGGAGTTACTCCTGGGTAAAGAATACGCTTCAGTCAAAGGGTCTGGTTTCCAAAGCATCCAAAAGGGGGACGCATCGCAAGCGTCGGGACAGAGCTCCCTTGGCCGGCATGATCGTACACCAGGATGGAAGCACTCATGAATGGGTGCCGAACAAGAAATGGGATTTGATTGTGACCATGGACGATGCGACCAGTGAGCATTATTCCATGTTTTTTGTTGATGAGGAAGGGACGGCAAGCAGTTTTCGGGGGATTGAAGAGGTCATCCTCCAGCGGGGATTATTCAGTTCTGTTTATACCGACCGCGGCAGCCACTACTGGTATACGCCTGAAGAAGGGGGGAAAGTAAGCAAGACACAACTTACCCAGTTCGGACGGGCCATGAGTCAGTTGAGAATTGAGATGATCCCGGCCTATTCTCCGGAAGCACGGGGGCGGAGCGAGCGGGCTTTTAGTACCCATCAAGGAAGGCTACCCAAGGAACTTGCTTTTCATGGGATCAGGACCATGGATGCCGCTAATGCTTATCTATCTAAGATTTATAAACCGGCATTCAATAGAGAGTTCATGAGGCCAGCCAGAGAAGAAGGGACGGCCTTTGTTCCCTGGATTGGAGCAAACCTCGGCGATATTTTGTGCGAACACCACACAAGGACTGTGACCGCCGATAACTGTATCAGTTTCGAGAGGAAAACTCTGCAAATACCGGCAGACAGACATCGGTGCCATTATGTTAAAGCCAAGGTCCGTGTGCATTGTTACAGGGACGGCACCCTGGCGATTTTTCATGGTCCCCGGAAACTGGCTGATTATGATGCCGATGGAATACAAAAGGATATGCAAAAAACCGTGGCAGCGTAAACCCGCCGCTCGTCACCGCGTGCCGGGAGAGCCGCTTCGGGCTACGCCCTTCGCGGCTCTCCCGGCACGATTAAAAAGCGGACAATTCATGTGCTACAAAACCGGACAAATCTATTTGTTGCTAACATAAAATATTCAACCCCCTGTCTAAAAAATCATAGTTGCAACGCCGCAGAAAATGAAAACGGGAGTATAGAAACTGACAATAAAGGTTATACGTCCCACGAGCCGGGCAATTGGAATGTTTGACATTTTAGAGCGCTGATGGCATGGAAAACAGGAAATAGTCTGAGACCGGGTTGCTGCTGCCCGGAAATCGATAAAATCTATCGGTGGGCGGCTCCGAACGTCCAGAAACCCCTCATAAAATGGTGCATTGTAACGGGATTGCCGATCAGTTCACATTCCTGAGATGCCGCAATCCGTGCGGAGGATAAATTATTGCAGGACGCCTTCCGTGTGTCGTTTGTTATCGTCGCAATTTATGTCGCCTGGGTCGGGGTTTCCTTTTTGTTGTTCGGTGCGGGAAAGGGTTTGCCGTCAGATGGTTTACCTCCCGGCGTGTTGGTCGCGCCGGCCGTTTTTTTTCATATCTGCCTTGCCGCGCTTGCGACCGCGTTTTTCATGGTTTACGCCATGGAACCGTTGCGCCCCCGTCATCGATTGCGAGCGGGATTTATCGGGTTTTCCATTCTGCTGACCGGCATCATTTACGCATTGAGCCGTCAGGTGGATCCGGGGACGCATCTGTTGCTACAGTTTCTGAAAATGCTCAATACCGCCAATCTGATCGTATTTGCCAATCTGCTGGGTTCCTGGATTACCGCCCCCCCTGAAAAGGCCGGCGGAACTGGTTCCTCTCTGCGTAGTGATGGTGCTTGCCGATTTTTTCAGTGTGTTCAAGGGTCCGAGCCGGGAGATTATCGAAAGCCTGACGGTTTATTATGAAACCGGCATGGTGGGGCCGCCGCCTGCGGCGGATTTTTTGCTGCTCAAAATCACGGTACCGGGTATCGGACAGCTCATGCCGGTTTTCGGCGTATCCGACTGGATCATTATCGCGTTTTTTAGTGCCGCTGCCGTCAAGTTCGGGTTTAATGACAATTTCGCCGGAAAAAGTATAAGCGATATGCTGTCCCGACGCCGTATCGCCTTTTATCTGCCGGTTTCGGTTTTAGGTCTGCTGGGCGCGGTCCTGACGGCGCAAGCGTTGGGTGTTTTCCTCCCGGCTCTTCCGGTGGTGGTGGCTTTTTTTATTTTTGATATGATGATTCGTTATCCTGATGTGCGTAAACTCAAACGCTCGGACTGGCTTGCCACGGGAGGTGCCGTTGTCATCATGATCAGCCTCATGCTTGTCTATGGAAGAATTTCATGATGCTGCCGCCGCCGATTGCATGGATTGCATCCCTGGCTTGATCAGTTGACCGATTCAAAGGATTCGATCACAATTTCCAGTTTTTCAGGCATTTCAGGGGCGATATCGCCCTGGTGGTACATATTCGCCACCTGCTTGAAGCTGAACTCTGCTTCCTCGCCGACAGCCAAATAGCCGATCAGATCCTTTTGTTCCGCCATTTTTTCCGCGACGGATTCAAGCCATTGTCCGACCACCCAGACCTCGCTGCATGACCTGCAGTAACCGGTGATGACGACTCTCCTGACATCCACGTCACCGACATTCCGAATTTTTCCTCTTGCATCAATTATGTATGAATGTTCTTTGTCCTGTCTTAAAACAAACTCCTGCTCGGTGACGATCAATTCTCCCTGTTTTTTCTTTTCACAGGAAGCCAGACAGAAAATGAGCGTCAGTGACAAAAAGAGAATGATTATTTTCCGGAAAGATTTCATAAACGCATCTTCTCCTTGATGATTAACAAGATTTTTTTCCGGCCGTATGCGTTCCGGGCGAAAAGGGTGTTATTGTTATTTATTTTTCATATTTTGCCGGTTCTTCCATCGTCGCAGGGATCGTTGTTATCGAACAGCCTCGCATATTCCGGGTCACCCGGCGGCTTTTCGCAAAAGTCAAAGCTGTCGTCCTTTACCATTGATCTCTCGCAACATTCCGGCATGGTCATCTCACCATCAACGATTTCAACGATTTTGCCGCATGCTTCACATCGGTAAGCAATTTTTTTTGACATTTTATCTTGCTCCTTTAAAAAAAAGTTTATCGAGCATGTTTTTTTATTAATACACTTCGATCGGAAAAACAATCAGCCAAACACTGTATTTTTCATAAAAACATACCCAGCTTCAGAAATACGGGTCAAAAGGAATCCTTTTCCGCCCACTTATTTCCCAGATTGACAACTCCGAATACATCATTACAACCTGTCATATGGGTAGATCACCCTATTTACAGATTTTCAGTTTTTTTATATAATATGATTTGTTTTTATTGGATTGAATTTATAAATTCAAGGAAAGGAGGTTTAAATGACACATCATCACCTTAAGGCCGGCGACCCGGCGCCTGGTTTTTCGCTTATCAATCAACAGGAAAAAAAAGTCACACCCATGGTGTTGGCAGGCAAGAAAACGCTGCTTTCTTTTCATCCGCTGGCATGGACATCAGTCTGTGAAATTCAGATGCGCTCCCTGGAAATTAAAAAATCAATTTTCGATGAACTGGATGTGATCGCATACGGGATCAGCGTGGACAGCGTTCCTTCCAAAAAAGCATGGGCAGAAGCCATCGGCATTTCGAAAACAAATCTGCTGGCCGATTTCTGGCCCCATGGAGAAGTCGCTGAAAAGTACGGCCTGTTTTACAAGGATAAAGGTATTGCCGGTCGGGCCAACGTATTGATTGGTGTTGACCAGACTATCGAATGGGTCCGGGAGTATGAGCTTTCTCAGATACCCGATATCGAAGAAGTCATCGATATCATATCATCAAAAAAATAATAAAAGAGGAAAAAGATGTAATCAGGAGCGGGCTTTAGTGGAAGTAAACATGCGAAATTATCTTTTTAAACGGCCAATGAAAGGAAATTTTTCATGGAAGAACATCAAACTCGAAGCTTGCATCGTATAACAGGTCCGATATTATTTATATTTATTATCGTTCAAGTCATTACCGGATTGGTGATAAGTGCGGATCAGCTCAAAGAACCGCATTCTCATGCAATTGAAAATTATCAAACAATAGAAGAAACAGAAAAACATTCGGGTACCGGTCATGTCCATCTTCATCTTGGTGAAAATGTTTTTTCGCAAATACATTATGGCGGCGGCATGGTTGGTTCGGTCTATAGGGTAGCATTGGCTATAGGTATTATTTTTCAGGCAGTTACCGGTGTAATGATATTTCTTAAAATCCGCTCCAGGATGGCGGGTAAAAAAGATTAACATTGAATTATTCAATATTTGGACGATTCTTAATTCGTTGATAGGAGGTATCTCATGGCGAAAATTCTGGTATTATACTACAGTATGTACGGACATGTTGAAACAATGGCCAATGCGGTAGCCGAAGGTGCGTGCATGGCCGGCGACGTGGAAGTGACGGTCAAAAGGGTGCCTGAAATCATGTCCGAAGAGGCGGCACGCCAGGCGGGGGCCAAACTCGATCAGCCGGCGCCCGTGGCCACGGTGGACGAGTTGCCGGTCTACGATGCGATCATTTTTGGAACCCCGACCCGGTTCGGGAACATGTGCGCCCAGATGCGTAATTTTCTCGATCAAACAGGAAAACACTGGACGAGCGGCGCTTTGGCAGGGAAGGTCGGCAGTGTTTTCACATCAACGGCAACGCAACACGGCGGACAGGAAACCACCATCACATCGTTTCACAATACATTGATTCACCAGGGTTTTATCATCGTCGGCGTTCCCTATACCTGCAAGGAGCTCCTGAACATGGATGAAATCACCGGCGGCTCGCCTTACGGTGCAGGTACGCTTGCAAATTCCGACGGCAGCCGCCAGCCATCGGAAAACGAGCTGATCATTGCCCGTTTTCAGGGCAGGCACGTGGCTGAGATCACAAAAAAGTTGACCTGAACGCGCTTATTTCCAACAAATGAGCAGAGCAAATATTCTTAATCAAGATAGAAAGGAAAGACCGTTTTACATGGAAGTCGCAAAATTCCAGGGTGAAAATAGTGCATACAGGAGTTTTGACTGGTCATACCAGATGGAAAAAAAGCACCTGGAACTTTTCCAAAGGGCAAAAGATGCTGTTGCCGGCAGCAGGGACATGGATCTGGATGCCGTCCAGGTATGCGAAGTCTGCGGTTACACGCTTGAAGGTGAAGCGCCGGACTATTGCCCGGTATGCAAAGCTGAAAAATCGAAATTCAAAGCGTTTGATTAATTCGGCGCCCTGTTTTACGCCAATCGATGAATCAATCATAGCGGAGGTTCCTCATGCTTGATTTTTCACTCTCACCCGAGCAGCTTGATTTTCAACAAAAGGCCCGCCGATTTGCAAGAGATGTGGTTTTGCCCGCGGCCTGGCATTACGATGAGAAAGATGAACTGCCTCTCTGGGTGCTTAAAAAGGCAAACGATGCGGGAATAATGAATTCCGATATCCCCAAAGAATTTGGAGGGCCGGGATATGGCCTTGTGGAAGGGGCGATCGTAACCGAGGAGATCGCCGCGGCCTGCCCTGGTCTGGCGACATCTATTTTCGATAATTCCCTGGGATTTGAACCTATTGTTATTTCAGACAACGATCACTTGAAACAAAAGTACCTTCCGGAAATAGCAAAAAATTTCAAGCAGATCTGTTTTGCGACTTCCGAGCCGTTGATGGGTTCAGATGTCGCCGGAATGCAATGCAGGGCCGAGAAAGACGGGGATGATTATATCCTTAACGGCACCAAATACTGGATAACAAACAGCGCCGTAGCCGATTATATGACGATTTTCGCAACGATTGATCCTGATAAAAAACATGATGGGATTTGCGCTTTTATCGTTGAGAAAGACTGGGAGGGGGTCAGGGTCGGCAGACATATTCCGAAACTCGGACAGCGAACTTCCAACACGGCGGGCATCAGTCTGAAAAACGTCAGGGTTCCGGCTGAAAATATGCTTGCCCCACCGGGCGAGGGTTTCGTGCTCGCCATGAAGACGTTTACCAGAACCAGGCCGATAATCGGCGCCTTTGCAGTGGGTGCAGCGCGTTCCGCAATGGAATATGCCATTGATTACGCGAAAAAAAGGCGCTCTTTCGGAAGCAAACTTCACTCATATCAGGCCATACAGTTTAAGCTTGCAGAGATGTACCAGCGGGTGGAAACGTCACGCCTGCTGGTTCTCAAGGGGGCATGGGAGGCCGATAACGGCATTGATTCCACCCTCACCGCATCCATCGGAAAGTTTTACGCCACGGAAAGCGCCATGCAGGTGCTCAACGATGCCCTGCAGATATTCGGCGGCTATGGCTACACAAGGATGTTCCCCATTGAAAAGCTTCTTCGCGATACCCGTCTTTTTACCATATATGAAGGTACCAGTGAGATTCAAAGAATGATCGTCGCCGGTTATCTATTGAGCGCTTACGAACCCGTCATGCCGTCGATCGATGATGTGCCCGTACTTGTGGGAGCGGAGAAACTCTTTGATTCCGACGGCAATCCGGTTGACACACAAGCATGGCGTTGCCCTCTCTGCGGATATATACATTATGGGGAAGAACATCCGGAGGAGTGCCCCTATTGTTTCATTAACGGTGAAGGGTTTAAAAAAGTCTGGCCGCGGTGATCGTTTATTGTATGGCGATGCATCCGGATGGATTCTTAAATTTTTTGTCGAAAGGATGATTCCGTGGGTTTATCTTTCAGAAAAATAAAGGTTGGATTTGTATTCTGGGGCTTTGTTTTTTTTCAGCAACCGGATGCAAAGGTCTTAACGGTACAACGATCGACGATGCAGGGTCGTACCGGGTCGATACAGTCCTTATCGGGCTGGAATACCCATAGGGGATGGTTTTTCTGCCCGGCGACAAGAATTCCGCCCTTGTGACCGAGCGGCCCGGGCGCCTGAACCTTGTCGATTTAGACAGAGGCGACCGGATCGAAATTACGGGGACTTCCCGAAATTGTCGTCACCGGCCAGGGAGGGCTGTTGAATGAAATTCGAAAGCGGCAAACTGATGAAAGACGCATTTAAACCATCTTTTTTAATGCATCCTTATTGTCTGATTGCTTTCATCGTCATCCTGCCGGCCATTACCGGCTGCGGTTTCCCCTCCAAATATTCCGCCTCAGAAATCCGCGCTGAATATGCCGGTGGTTCCGGCTTTTCGACAACAGCAGTCTTTGAAAGCAATAAAGATACCGCCGGTGCACGACCATTCTCCCCTGAAATGCAAATCGAACTGAATGGTCCCCTGACACTGGCCCGGGTCATTGAAATATCCGTTGCAAACAATCCGAACCTTCAGCAGACAGTTCATCGCATCGCACAGGCAAAGGCCATGAAAGATCTTTCAGATGCGGCTTTCTGGCCGGTGGTGGGTTTTTACACTGAATACGTGCAGGGGGACGCCCCGTCTGCCTATCTGTTTAGGACAATCGACCAGCGCCAATTGCCGCAAAATATTAATTTCAATGATCCCGGATGGTTTGAAAACTATGAAACCGGCGTTACCGCCCGCATGAACCTGTTTAACGGCGGCAGGGATTATCTGGGATTCCGTATGGCCGAACAGGAGGTCCATATTTCAGACCTGGAACGGCAGACCGTTGTCAATGATCTGACGGCCCAAGTCATCGCGGCCTTTTATGATGTTCTGTCTTCCCGGGAGGTTATTGACATCGCGGAAGCGTCGGTCGCATCCGCATCCGAACAGCTGCGAATCATACAGGTCCAATATGAAGGGGGAGGGGCACTGAAAGCCGATGTGCTGACATTAAAGGTCCACCTCGCGCAGGCAAAAGAATCTCTGGTTGAAAGCAGGAAACGTTACAAACTGGCAAATGCGGCCCTTGCCCATCTCATGGGATTTGATGCTGCGGGGTTATCAACGGATTTTAATTTATCCGTCCAAACAAACGGGGTTTTCATAGACGTGCCGGCAACATATGAAGAAGGCATCATTTATGCGCTTGCCCACCGGCCTGAGCTGGAGAAAATCAGAAAACTGATGGTCACGTCCCGAATAGGGCTTGATGTATCTAAATCAGACTATCTGCCGCGGATCGACCTGATGGGAAAATACTATGTCGATGACCAGCACATGAATTATGACCGGGACCGAGAAAACTGGACAGCGGCGGTCGTGTTCAACTGGGACCTGTTTACAGGGTTTTCCACCCAGGCCCGGATTAAAAAAGCCGATGCCATTGTAAAGGAAATGCTGGCTGCCGACCGGCAGGCCACCCTTGGCGTTCAGTTTGATGTAAAAAACGCTTATCTGAACCTGGAGGCGGCCCGGGCCCGGCATGAAGTCGCTGCAAGCAGCGTCGAAAGCGCTGAGGAGTCATACCGGCTGGTAAAGGAATATTACAAACGCGGTGCGGTTACGATCAATCGCTACCTGGCGGCTGAACTGGATTACAACCGGGCGAGAATACGGTCAACGGCCGCTTTTTATGATAAAATCAAAGCAAATGCAGAATTTGCCCGTGCTATTGGCAACCTGGCTGACGGAAAACAACAAAATTTGGAAAGATAATGCCCCCATGAAAAATAAAAATTGGATTATCATCCCGGTAATCATATGTTTCGTTATTATTGCCGCGATTGTTTCTTTCCTGATTTATTCTAAAGACGCCATAAGTCCCGGGGTGACCGTGCCGGATAAAACTTCCGTCGCGTGTACCGCAAAAACTGTTCAAGCTGAAATTGCAACGGTTACTGAATGGTACGACGCGGTGGGAACGGTTCAGCCGAGTACCCAGGCCAGAATCGAGGCGCAGGTCTCCGGTCAGGTCAATGCGGTTCGTGTCAATGCGGGCGATGAGGTGATTGCGGGACAGTTGCTGGTCATTCTTGACGATCTCCTGCTGCAGTCCAGATTGTCACAGGCCAGACAATCTTTAAAAACGTCTGTTTCCGGGATGGAACAGGCCCGGCAGGCGGTTCATGCTGCAGAAGCGGCATTTATGGAGGCGGAATCCGCATATGACCGGATAAAAAATTTTTTTGATGCCAAGGCCGCGACCGAACAGGACCTGGAACAGGCCCGGTCCCGCTTTCTGCAGGCCAAAGCCGAATTGAAGCGATCTGAAGATGGTTTATCAGGAACTATGGCCGCTGTTCGCATGGCGGAAGAGATGGTCTCCGAGGCGCAAATCGCCTTGGGCTATACTAAGATAACGGCTCCGTCCGATGGTGAGGTATTAAAACGGCTGGTGGATCCCGGCGACCTGGCGATGCCTGGAAAACCGCTGCTTCTGTTGCGTACAACAGGCGGGCTGCGGCTGGAAGCCCATGTGCGTGAAGGCATCGTAAGCAAAGTCCGGCCAGGTTCGATGCTCCGCGTTGCGCTGCCCGCACTGCAACAAACAGTTGATTCCCTGGTAGCGGAATTAATCCCTTACGCGGATGCCCGGACCCGGACTTTTCTGGTCAAAGCGACGCTTCCGGACCTTCCCGGCTTATATCCGGGCATGTACGGCAAGCTGGTGATCCCATACAAGGATATTGATCTTGTCCTGATACCCAAAGAAATAATTGATCAAGTCGGCCAACTGGAACTGGTCATGGTAAAAACCCCTGACGGATGGCAACGGCGCTATATCAAAACCGGACATATTTATGGCGACAAGGTGGAGGTATTGTCCGGGCTTTCCGGAGATGAAACGCTGAAAGTAAAGGAGCCGGGGAATGACGAATAATGATGATTCTCCCGGCGGTCTGATTTCCGGAATCGTAAAACCCTTTCTTTATGGTAAACCCGCAATCATTCTTCTGATTGTTTCTCTGTGTCTGGGTATTGCTGCCATTATGGTCACGCCGAGGGAAGAAGATCCCCAGATCATTGTTCCTCTGGCTGATATATATGTCCAGGCGCCGGGTGTTGCCCCGGAAGAGATCGAGAAGCTGGTGGCCACACCGCTGGAAAGGCTTTTATGGCAGATAGACGGCGTCGAATACGTCTATTCCATGTCACACAAGGGCCTGGCAATTGTGACGGTACGATTTTTCGTGGGCAAGGACAGGGAGGAATCTCTGGTTAAACTGCACAATCAGATTACCATGAATATCGACCAGGTGCCGCCGATTGTCCATGGCTGGGTGATCAAACCCGTTGAAATCGATGATGTTCCGATTGTCAACCTGACGCTCTATTCAGCGCGATACCAGGATCATGAGCTGCGCCGCATCGGTGAGGAAGTCCTGTGGCGCCTCTCCCAGCTCAAAGATATTTCCCGAACATTTATAACCGGCGGCCGGATGCGGGAAGTCCGTGTTGAACTTTTGCCTGAACGAATGAATGGTTACAATATCTCGCCGTTGCAGATCCGCAAAGCCCTCCAGGGTGCGGATGCGGCCGTTACCGCCGGGCATATTGACCGGTTTAACAAAAGCTTTCAGGTCAGCACCAATTCGTTCCTTCGGTCTGTGGATGATGTAGAGGAGCTTGTGGTCGGCGTACATGAGGGAAAACCGGTTTACCTGCGCGATCTTTCCACAATCACCGATGGACCGGCCGAGGCTGAAAATTATACCCGCATCGGCCATTCCTACAGGTATCGCCAGGCCGTTCAGATGCAGGACCAGCCCCTGGAATATCCGGCAATAACACTTTCTTTGGCCAAAAAGCCCGGTACAAATGCCGTGGATGTTTCTAAAAATATTTTATCCCGGCTGGATGAGCTGAAAAAGAATATCATCCCTGAAGATGTTGCGGTGGAAGTTACCAGAAATTCCGGCTACACCGCCCAGGAAAAAGTGCTTGATTTGCTGAGCTCTCTGGGGTTTGCCGTGTTTACGGTCGTAGTACTGCTTGTTTTTACGCTTGGCTGGCGCGAGGCGCTGGTTGTAGCCGTGGCCGTTCCGGTAAGCTTTAGTCTTGCCCTTTTTATGAATTATCTGTTCGGTTATACAATCAACCGGGTCACCCTGTTTGCCCTGATTCTCTCTCTCGGACTGGTGGTCGACGATCCCATTACCAACGTGGATAATATTCAGCGGCATATCTTCATGGGACGACGTAAACCGTTTTTTGCCACCCTTTTTGCCGTCGATGAGGTGCTGCCGCCGGTAATCATGTCAACCATTGCCATTATCATCTCTTTTGTTCCGCTTTTTTTCATTACCGGCATGATGGGGCCATATATGGCGCCCATGTCGGTCAACGTTCCCTTGACTGTTATTTTTTCGACGATTTGTGCACTGACCATCGTTCCCTGGATGACTTATGCGCTGTTGAAAAATCATCCGGTTTCAGACGAAACATCAACACGAGATGGACATAAAGGGACATCGACATGGATTTTTAGAACATACCGTAACATCGTTACCCCGTTTCTGGAATCCCGTCTTCGGCGATACCTTCTGTTGATCGGCATCTTGGTGATGATGGCCCTTTCCATCTCTCTGGTGTTCTTTCGGCTGGTGCCGCTTAAAATGCTTCCTTTTGACAACAAGAACGAGTTCCAGGTCGTCATTGATATGCCGGAGGGCACAACGCTTGAATCC
>Ga0351952_1073_pt1 | contig 12374 bp, 13 predicted proteins | sample BONcelT113001H15_FD_205817 | JGI IMG/M metagenome (GOLD analysis project Ga0351952, IMG submission 205817) | Enriched cells from coal bed in the Powder River Basin, Montana, United States - BONCAT cells T11 rep3 HSBNCT.T11.300.1.H15 ... | reverse complement strand
AATTCAGGAAAAAATGCACGCGACAGTTTACATCTGAAAATATGAACAAAATTATAGGGGTCATAAGATGGTTGCAGACGATGATATAAAAAGTTCAATAGCGCATTTTCTTATTGAAGTAAAAAAAAAATATAGAATCAAAGCCGCCTACTTATATGGTTCTCACGCTAAAGGACGAGCCGATAAATGGAGTGATGTCGACATAGCGGTTGTTTCGCCGGATTTTCCCGATAATTTATACGATACGCGGCTGGAACTCATGCGAATGGCGGTTCAGGTTGACGACCGCCTGGAGCCTCGTCCTTTCAAAGATGACGCATTTAATGCCGGCGACCCGCTTGCAGCCGAAGTCAAAAATCATGGGATTCTTTTGTAAAAATTGGGGACAGCCACTGTTACGGGAGGGTCAAAATTAACAGGTGTTTTCACCCTTAATCACAAATCAAGGTTTGACCCCATAAAACCCTCAGAGACTTCGAGGCGGGAAAAGATCGACAGAGAAAATTTCCATGACCTTATCAACAGTCGCCAGCGGCATTTTTTCGATTTTCGCCTGAGCCGCCAACATGCGATCAAAGGGATCGCGATGAAGGATATCCCAGTTACCCGCCAATTGGGCATGCTCCGGGCTGATCGCCAACGGACGGAACCCTGCTTTTGTTATCCAGAGGGGAACGTTTCTGGCGACGGAAGATGCTTCCGGAAGTTTTCCAAGACGAAATTTTGTCGAAATTTCCCATACGGAAGCGGCGCTGACATAAACGGGATTGTCGACATCTTCAAGAACTGTCTTTATTTCACGCGGCAAACGGGGATCATTGAAAAGCCACCAGAGCAATATATGTGTGTCAAGCAGCACCGACGTTATTCCCACTGGCCCAGTTCCTCTTCAGGGAGTGGATCGAAAAAGGCATCCGTCACCCTCCCTTTTGCAATGCCCGGCGTTCTTTGTGTCGGCGCGTGCAACGGGATCAGTTTTGCATAAGGCTTGCCGGCTTTTGATATAATGATTTCCTCACCGGAATGCACACGAACCAATAATTTCGAAAACTGCGTTTTTGCCTGATGGACATTGATCATTTCCATTGTCAACTCCCTTTAAACATTAAAACATTAGACCACATAGCTTAGTCCATTTAACAATTTTCAGGGGCAGATGTAAAGGGATTTCTATGAACGTTAACAAAACAGCCCCCAGCACTAAAATATAACTAGGCTGGCGCCCGTGGATCTCATCTCCTTGGAGGTATATCTGCCGGCATGAAGGTGAAGACCTCGCCCCCGACGGCTTGGAACGGTATCATCAAGTGGGCTCCCGAGCCTGAGTGGGCAAAATTAACAAGATTAACAGGTGTTTTCACCCTTAATCACAAATCAAGGTTTGACCCCAAGCCTCCAAGCCTCGAAAGAAAGGATTAACTAATGCTTTTTGAATACGTCCACGCGGCGCTCCGCCAGGCAAAGTACGAAATCCTGCCCGATGATGGCAGTTATTATGGCGAAATTCCCGAATGCAAAGGTGTTTATGCAAATACGGAAACCCTTGAAAGTTGTCGCGAAGAACTGCGGGAAGTGCTGGAAGAATGGATACTTTTCAGAATACATAAAAATCTTCCGCTGCCTGTAATCGATCAAATCTCGCTTCAAATCAAGGAAGTTGCCTGATGCCGCCATTTGGACCGGTCAAAAGGAAGGATAATTGGGGAAAATTATCATGAAAAAACATAATATTATCATCAGCACGGGATTGGCGCATTTTCCCGCCGTGGAAGGAATTTATCTGTTTGGTTCCCATGCGGAAAACGCCGCCACGCCGGACAGCGACACGGATATCGCCCTGCTGTTGCCCCATGACCAGGCGAAAAACAAAAAAACCTCATGTTAAGCAAATGCCGGTTTGACATCGAGGAGGCTCTGCACCAAACCGTCAACCTGCTGAACGCGCGCCACGTATCAAGGTATTTCAAAAAGAAATTATTTCCGGCGCCCTGATTTATTGCGGCAATCAATACGCGGTGGATGAATTTGAAATGCTGACCCTGTCTTATTATCAGAAATTAAACCAGGAACGGGCCGGCATTCTTGAAAAATTTGCTAAATCCGGACGGGCCTGCGCTCTGTAGAAAAATTGGGGACAGCCACTGTTACGGGAGGGGTCAAAATTAACAGGTGTTTTCACCCTTAATCACAAATCAAGGTTTGACCCCCAAACATTTTTATTGCATTCTGATATGATTATGGTATCTAATGTTTACATTTCCTATCGATGTTGTGCGTTCGGTGAACGTTGTAAACATTGATAAACGACGAAATCCAATAAAAAAATATCCGCATCCACACCCAATCCAGATGAAATTAAAAAGGGGAGTGACACACATGATCAGCCAGAAAAAGAACCTCCGTTATTCATGCCACCGCGTATTTGTGATGGCACTGTCCATCATTTTCCTGATAGCGATGGGCGGCATCATCGGATGCAGCGACAGCACTAGCGGAGGCTCATCAGGGGCGTATTATCTGACCGGTTATGACGGGGTACCGGGAACTGAATCCACATCATCCGCCACGTTGCTGAATGCCGGCAACACCGGATTGAAATTTTACGCCCAGGCTCCCTGGTTCGTCAACCTGACCTTCCAGGTAACCGATCAGGACGGCGCCGGCATATCCGGATTAAAGACCACTGATTTCAAAATCCATGAAAACGACGTCCTTCTGGACCCAGCAACGGCCAACATCAACATTCGCAAGCGGGACCTGCTCCCCCCTGAGTATACCTACCAGTTGAAAACCGTCATCCTGATCGATAACTCATCAAGCGTATCCCCCGAGATGCTCAATAAAATAATGGAAGGGGCCAAGGCTTTTTTTGATCCGGAAAATCCTGATATCATTGATAAAAAAAAACAGCAGGAGTTCGCCATTGTTGCGTTTGATAATGCTGGGGCTCCGGAGTTGATCAGTGATTTTACCACCAACACATCATTATTAAATCAATATTTAACCCCTGGCAATTCCAGAGCTATTCAGCGCTCCTATGGAACGGCCAATTTTTATGGCGCCGTCATTTATGCCCTTAGCCTCTGGGATGAAAATCCCTCCCCCGCATCCAAAACCCTGACCCAGGGCTTTGTGGTGGCTATTACCCAAGGCTTGGATACCGCCGGTTTATACAACATCAAAGACGCCGTTGCGACCCGTGACTACGACAACAAGCGGGTGATCACGGTACCTGTGGGCTCAGGGATTTCCGCCGGCATCCTGGCGGACATGGAAACTCTCGGAAACGGAGGATATTTCCCGGTGCCCAAAACCGATAAAACCCGACTCCCGGACCAGATTACAATCATCCAGGAACGGATGCTTACCTTTGCGGACTCCTTTTACTGGATTCAGTACCGAAGCGAGCAGGTCGGGGCGCCGGGCGCCCGTCGGGATCACATTGTCGACCTGGCCATTGCCGGAAATATAAATAAAGGCGACAACGCCGGCATTACCGGCACGTTTTCCAGCAAAGAATTCATCGCAGGCGAAGGGGTTTATTTCAACGCCAGCACCTCGGACCCATCAGGCATCACGGAAGTTACGTATTTGCTGGAACGAGGCCAGGCCATCGGGTCCGTGACGGATGAACTATCGGCCCTCACCTATTCCCGCACCGGCAAAGTGCCTTCGAAATTTACGTGGACATCCTTAAACAGCAACGTGGTTTCAGTTGATCCCAAACCCGGCAACAGCCCCGCAGCCGTCGTCACCGCTAACAATGTCGGCGAAACCTTCATCCGGGTCACGGACACCGCCAACGGCGTTTCCGCGAACCTGAAGGTCATCATACTGCTGCGCGAATTTTCCTATGAGATACTCCGGCATGTCATAGAATCCGAACGCCCCTGGAACGTGGACGCCACCTTCCAGGTCAGGGAAACCGATCCGACTAACAACCAGTGGAAATGGATTCCCGACATGAAGCGCGAGGAATTCACTCTGGTCGAAAACAAGGGAACGGCTCTTGAAAACCAGGTGGATCGCGAAACATCCGAAACCAATCTGCGCAAGCGCAACCGCCTGCCGTCGACCCACACCTATACGTTAAAAACCGTCCTGCTCATCGACAATTCCCCCAGCACCGATGCGGACGGCGACAACCTGGCGCTGATGAAAGAAGCGGCCAAGGCTTTTGTGCATCGTGCTTTTATCAATAAACTTGATGATCCGGATTACAACAAGGGTCCGATTCTGGACGCCGCCGGCCGCAACCAGCAGGAAATCGCCATCTGGTCGTTTTCTGAAGGGGGCGACAGCCGGATTGTTCAGGATTTCACCACGGACATTGCCACGCTCGAGGCGGCCATCGATGCTATCCCAAGAGGCTTCGGCCCCATTAACTTTTTTGGCGGAATGGTAGATGCCCTGCGCCTATGGCAAAATAACCAGGCTCCACGAACGGTAGGCAGCCAGCTTCGTCAGGGGGTTTTGGTGGTCCTGACCGATGGATGGGATTCCCTTTTCGGATTTGTCAACAAGGGTGCGGTCCTGGGAGAAATCAAAGACAACAAACAGGTCATCTGCGTAGGCGTGGCTGACGATCTGGTCACCCGAGCCAATCTCAATGACCTGAAGGCCTTTGCCAACGCGGGATACTATTCCGTGCCGGCTTCTGATACCGATCTGGCAGATACCCTGCGTCACATCCAGGATGAGATCGTTGATTTTGCCGATAGTTTTTACTGGCTCCATTATAAAAGCTCTATTTTCCCCGCCAGAAATTGCGCAAACACATCAACTCTGAATATATCAATCAATGATAATAGCAATGCAGACCAACAGAACATTACCGGTGTATTCGAAACCTGCGATTTCTTTGACGGCATTGCCGGTACGGTCTATGTCAACTCCACCGCCACCAATCCCTGGGGCGAAGATACGATTGACATGAGTTTCATCAGCACCGATCAACCGCTCTTTACGAGCTGGGCTGCCTATCAAGCCAAGACATTGGAAGCAGTGACCTATAAAGCGGCCAGCGCCCCCAATTACGTGTGGTCTTCCAGCAACCGCAATGTCGTCATTGTAGATGCGGACACGACTGTCTATGCGAATGCAAGGGCCTTTCTCCGGCTGCCGGCCAACCCGCGGGCAGGAACGGCTGAAATCCAAGTGACAGACCGAGGGAACAACAATAGCAATATGATAATCACGGTTCGCGTGGAAAGGGTCGATGTTCCCATGCCAGTTGCGTATTATCCATTTGATGGAGATGCGACAGATGCCACGGGCAACGGCCATGATGGTGAGGTTTTCGGCCCCAAGCTGACTATAGACCGGTTCGGGAAACCCAACAGCGCATACTCAATTGTCAACTCAATCTTAACAAAAAGTACTAATTATATCGCTTTGAATATGTTTTACGGGCCTGCTGACGGCAGCAACGCATGGGCCGGGGAAACAATCGATGAGATAACCACCGGCGCGTGGATCAGATCCTCATCAGATAAAATTCAACATATTGTGTCATTCGACAAATCTCAATACTGGCACCTTACCCTGAAAAATTCCAAAGAACAGCAAAATGCGGACTGGGCCGTTACCAATGCGGCGGGTACCACCTTTAGTCTGGTGCCCGAGAGGGATTATGCTGATGGACAGTGGCATTTCATCGTCGCAACTTGTGATTCGACGGTCAGCAAATTTTATGTTAATGGGCAAGAAGTGGCTTCAAGAGCTGCCAATGGGCCCATTGGCACCGGGTTGGCGTCCTGGGGTTTTATCGGTGTCGGATCATTGGCGCGCTCATATGACGGCGTAAAATTATACCCTCATATTTGGGCATTCGGGGCGGATAATACTTTTTTTAACGGCGACATCGATGATGTGATGATTTTCCACCGGGCACTGACCCCGAATCAGGTAGCCATGCTGTATCAAAGTTCCAAGTAATATTATATTGGAACCCAAAGAATAAGAAAGGTGAAGGCAGTTCGGTTTACGCTGCCTTCACCTAATTTCTTATTTATTTCATCTGCTTTTTCTGGGAGTTCAGCTACTCAAGATATAATCACATCCGCAATAATTATAGTGCACCTCCCCCAATTACCTCGATTTTAATTCATAAGAGACTCAAAATTTTGACGTTTTTCAGAAAAGGCTTGTTTTTTTATGTCAGTTATATAATTTTCCATTATCGTTTCTATATACAGCCTTGCCCAGTCACTACTGGCGATGGTGGGACAACTTGATGGCAAGTGGAAAGGATCAACCGTTCGGGATGAATTTAAACAAGGTTCAAACTGAAAAGAGATGCGTCGGCTTTAAAAAAAAGTCCTCCATTTCCGTCATTATTCCTGTTTATAACAGCGAAGGCACACTGCCTTTGCTGATAAATCGACTATTGCCTGTCATTCATGAGGTTGCCAGTCAATATGAAATAATAATGGTCAACGATGGCTCAAGGGACAATAGTTGGCGGGTTATCAATGACTTGCGCGACCGGCATGATAAATTTATCCGGGCCGTCCACCTTATGCGAAATTACGGCCAGCATAACGCTTTGCTTTGTGGAATCCGGGAGGCCGCCCATGAGATTATCGTGACCATGGATGATGACCTCCAGCACCCACCAGAGGAAATCCCGAAACTTTTGGAAAGATTACAAGAGGGCTGTGATGTGGTTTACGGTACTCCGCAAAAGGAAGCCCACGGCCTGTGGCGGGATATGGCCTCAAAATTCACTAAGGGGGCGCTTCAGGCGGCCATGGGTGCAGATATCGCCCGGAATGTCAGTGCGTTTAGGGCGTTCCGGACCGAGATTCGTAATGCGTTTGCAAATTACCAGAGTCCTTTTGTTTCTATCGATGTTTTGCTAACCTGGGGTACTACCCGGTTTGCCGCGATTCCGGTCCAGCATATGGAAAGGGAAATCGGTACGTCCAATTACACGTTCAGCCGTCTGATCACCCATGCATTCAATATGCTTACCGGATTTAGTACACTTCCCCTTCAAATCGCAAGTTTTATGGGCTTTTTTTTTATGGGATTCGGGGCAGTTATTCTTTTTTATGTTTTGGTCACCATCGCCATCTATGGGCGTCTTGTGCCCGGGTTTGCCTTTCTTGCCGCCATCACCGCTATATTTTCCGGGGTCCAGCTTTTTGTCCTTGGGATTATCGGGGAATATTTGGCCCGGATTCATTTTCGGACCTTCAATAAGCCGCCTTATGTAATTCGACAGAATCCCGGTGAGACAGAGGTCTGATTGTGCAATCCACGGTTTATCACAAAGGTGCTGTTCTTCTTGGGCATGAGGTATTCGACACAGGTGTGGTATGCCCGATTTGTCATTCCGGCGGGGGGGCAGAAAAGATCATTTCCATTCAAAAGAATCCGGAAATTGATTTGCTTTCATGCCGGCGTTGCCGGGGCCGTTATGCCTCGAAAATGCCGAAACCGGAGTTTCTGGATCTTTATTATAAAAAAGACTATTATGCGGATTCAGCCTCGGGTTTCACTTTTCATGATGCCCGGCAATTTGCCGATCATTTAGCAAAGGTTATTCGGATCAATGAGAATCAATTTAAAATACTCGATTTCGGGGGGGGGAGCGGCGATGTTTCGAGTTCCTTGGCAATGAAATTATTAGCCGGTAGACCTGTGGAAAATGTGGAAGTTCATGTGGTGGATTATGATGCTGCCGTTAACCACCCACAGGCCGCAGGTGTTCGAATGCAGTATTTCCGGAATCTTTCGGAAATTAATGAAAATAAATATAACATTGTCCTGGCGAGTGCTGTTCTCGAGCATATACCGGCATTATTTCCCGTAATTAAAAAACTATTTTCATGTGTCCGAAGCGGCGGTTATTTGTACGCTCGCACCCCTTACATTTCACCGTTTATGAAGCTTTTTCCTGAAATTAATATGACCTACCCGGCCCATGTCCATGACCTTGGGGGCGGGTTTTGGAACCGGGTGATCGAAACCTATCAAATAGATGCCCAATGCCTTGCATCCCGGCCGTCTGTTGTGGAAACCGGTTTCCGCCGGCATTTTTTTCGGACCTTGGCGGCTCATGCCCTCAAACTTCCCGGCCATGTGGAAACCAGAATTTTTAAAAGCAAGCAAAAAAAAGATCCGTTCTGGCCATATATTGGCGGATGGGAGATTTTTTTGCGTTTCAATGCCTAATATGTGAGCATTTAATTTAGATCTGAAAACAGAGGCCAATGAATATTCTAATTACCGGCGCAAACGGATTTCTGGGGCGGCTTGTGGCCCGAAAATGTATAGACAATTGCTGGCCGGTAACATGCTTGTATCATCATGGCATGGAAAATATCCCGGGGGGGTGCAGCCGCCTGCATATCAGCGAAATCAATCAATGCCAGGAGACGGATTTCGATATAATCTTTCATTTTGCCGCGCATATACCCTGGCAGAAAATGAACCTACCAGACCAACGCATGATCAACGCGGATATCCGGTTGACTCTGTTGCTCTGCGGGTGCTTTCCTGCAGCAAAAATTATTTATGCTTCCAGTGTTTCAGTATACGGCATGCCTACAGGTATTATCACTGAAAATTCGGCATTCAACAATCCGTCCATATACGGTTTGACAAAGCTTGGCGGGGAGGCCATCGTTCGCCATCATCCTGCTTTCGCGATCCTGCGGTTTTCCTCATTATATGGAAGGGGAATGAAACGCAAAACCTTTCTGCCGCAGATTATTGATCACGCTCGCACAACCGGAAAAATTAAGTTGTCAGGGAAAGGCGACCGTCTTCAGGACTACCTGCATGTCACGGACGCAACTGCTTATTGCATCCATGCGGCTTTGTACGGACAAAACGAGGCATATCTTGGCGTCTTCGGGCAATCCCGTTCAAACCTGGAAGTCGCTGAAACCATCCGTTCCTTTTTTCCGGGCTGTTCCATCGGGTTCGCAGGAGATGATTCGCAACCGTCCTATAAATATGATCAATCGTATACCGTATCGCGACTGGGATATGCCCCACGCATATCGTTGGCGGACGGCATTATGGAGATTTTGGAAGATGGCTAAAAATATTCTGGTGACCGGTATCGGCGGCAACGTAGGCCAGGGCATCCTGCGCAACCTGCGGGCGCTGCCTTATAAATTAGAAATTACGGGCACCAACACGGAATGGATTTCCGCCGGCAACCACCTGTGTGACAGAGTGTTCCCAGTTCCGTTCGCATCGGAGCCCGGTTATATCGATACCATTCTTCAGATATGCAGGGATCGGTGTATCGACTTGATCATTCCCAGTACAGACTTTGAAACGTATTATCTGAGCCGCCAGCGATCAGTGCTTCCGGCAATGGCATGCGCGGATCATCAGACAAACGAGATATTTCTAGATAAATATCTCACATGGTGCGAATTTCAAAAGTATCATATTCCTTTTGCATTGAGTGCGTTACCATCTCAACCTCAAAAATGTTTCAACGAGATAATTGTCAAGCCGCGGACCGGAAGAGGCTCACGGGATATTTGTGTTAACCCCGAAAGCCTCGTCATTTTTTCGGATGATTATCTGGTTCAGGAATATCTGCGGGGCAGAGAAATCACAACGGCCTTTTACATCACAAGGCAGAAGGATCTTTTGGGCCACATTACCTTTGCAAGGGAACTGAGTCACGGGGCCACAGTTAAATGCGAGGTCGTTTTTGATTATGATGCTGACGTGACCCGGTTGATCCATCAGATGACAGACGCTTTCCATATTGTTGGGCCCTGTAATATTCAGTCCATTGTCCTGGAAGACCTGGCCGTGGTTCCTTTTGAAATCAACGCTCGGATTTCCGGTACCAACTCCATCCGCTCGCATTTCGGTTTCAACGACGTGAAATATATTGTAGATGAGTATGTATATGACAAATTACCCGAAAAACCCGTAATAAAAAAAGGCTGCGCACTCCGCATGCTAACGGATATCATTTATATAGATGCTTCAATGGATCAAATCAAATATCCTGACACGTGCTGGTATACATTCTAAAAAATTTTTTATATGTATTCATATAAATATATCTTTTTTGACGTGGCTGACACCCTGCTCTACAAGCAGGGGTTGCACGACAACATAGCCGGGGTCCTGGCCGAATCTGATATTCACATCGATGTCGTGACCATTCGGCGTCAGCATAAAATGATATCAGAAATTATTGCTTTTCCGATAAAAACCTCTCGGGCGTTTTATCAGGATTTCAATCGGCTATTTCTCATATCCTTGGGGATCGGTCCGAATCAAGCCATTATGGATGGTATTTATCAGCGTTGTCACAACCTGACGTGGGAGCGGTTCCCGGATACGAACATCATTACCCAACTGCCAGTTCCGGTCGGCATCATTTCCAACTGGGACGAAAGTCTGGAGCTTTTACTTAAAAAATATTTTTCCAACGATTTTTTCCGGATCATCTCATCTTCCCGTATTAAATCCGCCAAACCAGATCCGGCTATATTTCAGGCCGCTATAAAAGATCTCGACTGTGAACCCCAAAACATCCTATACATTGGCGACGCTATACGTCTCGATGTGTTACCTGCCGAGGAAGTTGGCATAAAAGTCATTTTAATTGATCGATTTGACAATTATCCGTATTATAACGGCCATAAAATTAATAGTTTAATTGAGGTTAAAAAGCTTCTTCATTTCTAATTAGTGCCAGAACGGCCAGACCGACATATCGTTTAAATCCATCAATTCCGTGATCCGGACACCGGTCACAGTCCGTGACTTTCAAGCGCATTGATCGCGGATTTAACCGCCGAATGCCGCCGTCTGGTTGCGCGTGGACTGTGAATTCCCTTATCAAAATTGCACTCCAAAATCGGAGAATCGACGTTGAACATCCTCGATGATGACAATGGCGATCTGTTCATCGGTTTCCTGCTGCATCACCCGGTGATGAAGAATGAATTGATACTGATCTTTGACAATGCAGACCTTCAGGCCCAATTTCACCGGGACCCCGGCTTTGCCCTTACTGATCCATTCGGTATGCGTCTCAAAGATGGAAAAAGCTTTTTCAGAATGGGGAATGGTTTCGCCGTTGATGATCCTTCGGCGGATCTGATCGATTTGCCTTTCCATGCCGGATATAAATATTCTTTGGTGGAATTGTTTATTTTTTTTTATAAAATTCTTCTACCGCCGCAACCACTCGCTCAACGTCGTCATCCGTCATCCCGAAATATAACGGCAAACGCAGGAGCCGATCGCTGATGCCATTCGTATGCCTCAAATCTCCATGTGTCCGGCAATATTTCTCCCCCATGGGGGAAGAATGCAGCGGGACATAATGAAATACCGCGTAAATGCCGCGCTCCCTGAGGTATGCGGTCAGGCGGGTCCGTTCATCCAGAGAGCCGCTGATAATGTACATGATATGTCCATTGCTCGTTCCCTGGGCATTAACGGCCGGCAACCGCACAACTCCTCGCGCTTCCAGATGTTTCAGACCCGACATGTACAGTTCAAAAGTTCGGCGCCTTGCCGTGATAATGGTTTCAGCCATCTCAAGCTGCGCAAATAAAAAAGCGGCGACAATATCACTGGGCAAATAACTGGAACCGTAATCCACCCACGTATACTTATCCACCTCTCCCCGGAAAAACCGCTTCCGGTTGGTTCCCTTCTCCCATATAATCTCCGCCCGGCCGGTCAACTCGGGATCATTGATAAGCAGGGCCCCGCCCTCCCCGGAGATTATGTTTTTCGTCTCGTGAAAGGAAAGACATCCCAAATCCCCGATGGTGCCCAGGTGCCGGTTCCGGTGCGTACTAAAATATCCCTGGGCGGCATCCTCGATCACTCGCAAACCCTTTTCACCGGCAATCTCCATGATAACGGCCATGTCACATGGTACCCCCGCGTAATGTACCGGCACGATAGCCTTTGATCTCTTCGTTACGGCACCTTCAATGAGCCTCTCGTCAATGTTTAACGTATCTTCCCGGATATCAATAAAAACCGGCACCCCGCCCCGGAGTACAAAGGCGTTGGCTGTACTCACGAAGGTAAACGACGGCATGATTACCTCATCTCCCGGCTCGATATTGCAAAGCAGCGCGCTCATTTCCAATGCGGCGGTGCAGGAATGAGTCAACAGTACCTTGTTCGCTCCCAGGGTGTTTTCAATCCACGCCTGACAAAGCTGAGTAAACGAGCCATCACCGGAAATTCGCTTGTTCTCGATAACAGCTTGGGCGATGTAATAAAGCTCTTTGCCAGCGATGTAGGGGCGATTGAACGGAATTCCAAGTTTATTTTCCATTAATATCTTTCCTCTTTTTAGCGATGCACACCAGTGAACCGCCGGCTGGGAACGAAAACCCCGCTTTAACGATAGC
>Ga0351952_1070_pt1 | contig 12801 bp, 18 predicted proteins | sample BONcelT113001H15_FD_205817 | JGI IMG/M metagenome (GOLD analysis project Ga0351952, IMG submission 205817) | Enriched cells from coal bed in the Powder River Basin, Montana, United States - BONCAT cells T11 rep3 HSBNCT.T11.300.1.H15 ... | reverse complement strand
CGAAAAGTTTATCTTATAAGAAAAACTTTTCTGATATTTCCGTTTTCTTATCTTATAAGAAAAACGTTTTCATCATCATTTATAGTGGGTAATTCATTTTTGTATTGATTGAATTCCGTAGGAATGAAATATTAATAGCAAGCAAATCAAATTGAAGTTTTGAATTGCATCGCAATGGAATATTAAAATATTTGTTATGCCATCCCGCTGGGATTCTGTTCCATGGGGTTATCATTTTGCTATTAATATTCCGCTACGCTGTAGCTAATGTCTATTATACTTAATGTAATCTAAAATACTCAATTAAACTTTACTTGGAAGCATTGATATTTATTTTACCCACTAGATATGGTATAGAACCAGAAAAACTTTATTTCTTTCTTACATTTGATGCAAATATTAGTAAAAATTTATAAAAAACCCCGACTGCTCAAAAAAGCAAGCCGGGCTTAATTTTTTAAATTATTATCTTTTAAGCTAATTCATTAATTTCTTTAACGAAAATTGAAATTTCCTTATCCGTGAATCCCTTTTCCATACAGGCAGATTGTATAGTTCCCCATATCGGTTCGCCACATACGAAACACCTTATCCCTTTATCTCTCAAGTAATTGACTGACACCGGTATAGCAGATAACAAATCTTCAATACTCGTATTTTTATCAATTTTAATTTGACTTCGAGCCATCATTGCTTTTATCCTTCTTCTTGCTTGGGAAGGAAAGTGCCAAACCTACTGCCGCACCATAAGCAGTGCTGATATGCCAGTTTGATGTTATCGGACAAGAACCGGAGCTACAGCCGATAAAATAATAATAAGCATATCCCAGAACCGCACCAATACCTGCACCAATTGCTAATTTAAGATAAATATTCATTCAAAATCCTTAATTTTTACTAACCTGTGGATGTTCGACACCCAATACATCGCTTATTGCTTTAATAAAACCCTCTTTTGGCAAAGCACCAACAGACATTTGAGGTTTATCATTCATCGGAATGAATAAAACCGATGGAATACTGCGAATTCCAAAAGCACCTGCCAATTCCTGCTCCGCTTCGGTGTCAATTTTATAAATATCCACCAAACCTTTGTATTCGTCGGATAATTCCTGCATAACAGGGGCAATCATTTTGCACGGACCGCACCAATCTGCATAAAAATCAATCACACAAGGTCTTTCTCCCTGAAACTCCCATTCTGTTTTCTTTTCGAAATCGAAAATCTTTTCTAAAAACTTTTCTTTTGTTAAAAATTCCATTTAAATACCCTAATAAAATAAACAAATTTATTTTCAATGACTTAAAACTTAAATCAATATTTTTGAATAAAACGAATTAATTTCAACTATATTGCTAAAGTGTAATATAGTTTTCTTTTTTTTTCCAAAAATCTTTGTTATTTTGAATTTTTGAAATTGATAATTACAAATTTTATAAGGATTTTATGGCAAATTATTCGGATTACGAAACAATTTTGGTAGAACTTAGCAATAAAGTTGCAAAAGTTACACTGAACAGACCCGACGTTCACAATGCTTTTAATAACATTTTAATTAATGATTTATATGATGCCTTCGATAAACTAAGACTTGAAGAAAACATAAGAGTGATTGTTTTAACAGGCAATGGAAAATCATTTTGTGCAGGTGCCGATTTGAACTGGATGAAAAGTGTTATTAATTATTCATACGAACAAAATTATGAAGAATCTTTAAAACTGGCTAAACTGATGTATTTGATATTCACCCATCCGAAACCAGTCATCGCAAGAATCAATGGTTCTGCTATCGGTGGCGGAGTAGGACTTATGTCGGTTTGTGATATATTGATAGCAAATGAAGATGCAAAATTCGGATTAAGCGAAGTTAAGCTCGGATTAGTTCCTGCGGCAATTTCTCCATTTGTAATGAGTAGAATCGGCGATGCAAGAGCAAGAGAGCTTTTCATAACCGGTGAAAGAATTACAGCAAAACTGGCAGAAAATTTGAACTTGGTAAACTATGCTTTGCCAATGTCCGAAGTTGATAAAATGGTTGAAGAAAAAGTGAATTTAATTTTGAATAACGGACCAGAAGCAGTCCGCTCGGTCAAAGAAATGATTTTCAAAGTAACGCAGATTAAATTTCCTGAAATCCAGACCTACACAGCAGAATTAATTGCAAAATTAAGATTAAGTGCAGAAGGTCAGGAAGGTATGAATGCTTTTTTGGAAAAACGGAAACCGAAGTGGAGTTAGTATCACAATAAAAATTTATACTCGCGAAAGTTCAGAAACAAGAATGAAATCTTAAATCAATAAGGTTGTAAGTTTGATAGGTAGGGATATTAGTCATTAGTGAATTGTATCATCCAAAATTCCTCTTCAAACCCTTTAACTTAGCCCTTTTAACAGGGCTATTCTTGAATCTGACGGAGAATTCTTCATCTGTCATTTTCTCGATTTGAACTTTTTCGAGTGTTGTTTCGGCATTTCTTGGATAAAATTCACTATCCTGAGTTTTTATAGCGAACCTGTTCCATGGGCAAACTTCCTGACAAATATCACATCCGAATACCCAGTTATTTTGATTCATTCTGATTTCATCAGGAAATGAATCGGCTTTAGATTCAATTGTCCAATAAGATAAACACTTGTTGGAATCAACTACTTTTGGTTGAACAATTGCTTTTGTCGGGCATGCATCAAGGCATTTAGTACATTTCCCGCAAAGATTTTTATGTTGTGAATCTTCTTCGAGTTCAAGAGTTGAGATGATTATTCCTATAAAAAAATAAGAACCATAATGTTGATTAATAATCATTCCATTCTTGCCCTGCCAGCCAATTCCTGCCTTTAATGCCCATTGCCTTTCGAGAATAGCTCCGGTATCTACGTAAGATTTTGATTCAGATTCGGGGTGGTATTGTTTAATGTAGAATTCCAATAATTTCAATTTTTTCAGAACTACATCATGGTAATCATCTCCCCAAGCGTATCTTGATATTTTACCTCTTCCCTGCAAATCTTCCGGGTAATCAATTCCTGTATAATAGCTGTGGGCTGTAACGATAACTGATTTCGCATTTTCCAGAATTAATGATATATCTCTTCTTTTATCAAGATTGCGTTCCATCCACTGCATATCAGCATTATATCCCAATGAGAGCCATTGCTTATAATGCTCAAATTCATTTTCAAGTAGCTCAACTTTGGCAACCCGCAAATCGAGAAAACCGAGATTGACGGCTTCCTTACTGAGTTGTGCTTTAAAATTCATAATGTACTATTCAAAAATCGGATTTTGTCCGCTACTGATACTGAATCCTTCACGCCATTTCGGAATTTTTACTTCGGGTTTTTCCATAAAAACTTTTCCGTTTTCTTCAAAGATTTGATATTTACTTAGTTTCTTGATGCCTTGCTTGATGTTAGTGTTCTCCCCTGTTTCCAGTGAATAAGTCCAACCATGCAAAGGACAAGTTACAGTAATCCCTTTAATAATTCCTTCAAAAATTCTTGTGGCATGGCGATGCGGGCAGATATTTGAAACGCAATAGAGTTTGTTATTGAGCCGGAAAGCGGCATACTGCATATCAATATCCTCCTTAAATTCAATTCGCTTACCTTTACCTTCTTTTAAATCAATTGAATTGCAAATGTAAACAAATGTAATTCCATCTCTGATGATTTCAGTTTCAAAGAACTGTTCAGTATTTTCAGTATTTGATAGCATTTTTTTATCTCTTTGTAATGATTATTTCTTCACCTGCATGGAAACCTTTTCCGGTGCTGACAATTTTTGTTGCCTGTTTGAATGCATCGTGCTCATAAACGAATATTGTTCCTTCTTCGACTGCCTGCTCCGAAAATCTTTTCTTTTCTTCCAGTCCAACTAATGGCTCATTGTCATATCCCATTACGAACACATTAGGTACATGTGCCGCTGTGGGTGCTAAATCTGCAACAAAAATCAAGTTTTGATTTTCATCCTGAACTTTAACTAATTGCATAAATTTTGTATGACCATGAACGGGTTGAAGAGAAATTCCCGGGAATAGCTCTCCCTCACCGTCGGTAAATTCAAGCAATCCCATTTCTTTCAATGGAATATAATTTTCATTAAAATATGACGCTCTGTCTTTTTCGGTAGGATTTACAGCCCAATTGTATTGTTCCTTTTGTACGTAATATTTTGCTTTTTGGAAAGTAGGAACAATTTCACCATTTACAATTGATGTAGCACCACCTGCATGGTCGAAATGTAAATGAGTTAAAATCACATCAGTGATATCATCCGGTTTCAAATTAAATGGTTGTAAAAATTTATTATATGAAATTTTTTCTTTATCTATACCATATCTTTGAGCAATTTTGTCATCTAACTTAGTTCCATTGCCTGTATCTACCAGAATATTTTTCTTGTCATACCTAATCAGCATCAACCTTGCTTGAAGAGGTATTCTGTTTAATTCATCACCGGGATTATAAGCTTTCGACCATAATGCCTTTGGAATAACTCCAAACATTGCACCACCATCAAGAGAAAAAACACCGGTTTCAATCACATCTATATCAAATTTTCCAAGTTTCATTATTTTCCTGAATTTATTATTAAAAACTAATTCGTTTAACGGTTTTTGTGATTGATTATTTTTTTCTTGAAAATCATTTACTTTTTAATATTTTGCAAATAAATCATAAGCATCGGCAGAACTAATTTTCACTTTTACAAAATCTCCTATATTGTACTAATCAATGCTGATTAAAAAACATCTTTAATTCGTTTTTTATTCCTTAATAAACATTTGTTTACGAACTTCTTTACTATCATTGACTACAACAAAATAAACTCCACCCGATAAATCATTTACATCCAAAGTTATTGAGTTCTCACCGGGGATAAATTCATATTCAATCTCTTTTTGTTTGATTCCGAGAAGGTTGTAGAGTTCGATTTTGGAATGATTAATATAATTGCTATGGTAGCTGATTGTTAAAATGTTATTAGTCGGATTTGGGTGAATATTAATAACATTTTCATGAACCCAAAATAGGTTGCGATTTATACCAATTGCATCACCAGTAGTAAATCTCAAACCCGAACCGGTTTGTGTATTCCATTTGCTCGAATCCTCATCGTTAAAAGCTCTGATTTTAGCAAAATAATATTGATTGGGTTTTAAGTCATCGATTTTAATGCATGTATCTTCAATAAATTTAAACTCGTAAGCAATTTCGACTCCCGGAATAATATCACGTTCAGCCATTTGCAGATGATAATAAGTAGCATTTTCAACTTTATTCCAAATTATGGTAGGATTAATTTCAACATTATCGGAAAAATTGTTAGGATATATAAAAAATGGTGATACGAGTTTGTCTGAGTTTTCTTTAGTTACAATATACCTTATATTTGACCAATAGCTTGTGTCTTTATCATTATATGACCTGACACGAAAATAATATTTTGTATTGTAATTCATTTCAACTTCTTTTATCGTATCTTCCAATACCCTGAACCAATGATTTATTTCAGAAAAATTTGAAAATATAGAGGATTGTAATTCATAGGCTTCAGCTCCGACAATCGAATTCCATGCAATAATAAATTGATATTCAGTTTCGCTGGTATCATTTTGGGGAGAGCAAATTTTTGGGGCTTTTAAAGATTTTGTCATATCAGACCTTATTAAATAAAATGGATTTTGCAAAAATATATATTCACCTTCAATGAGTGCAATTTGAGGGGATGCAGACCCCATCCATACTTCTGGAGGTAAATCCTGCAATAACCATTTTTCACCATTATTTGAGCTGAAGTACAATTTGTTGTCCCCTCCTGAAGCAACTCCAATGCCATTATCAGACATACTTATAAAATCCAGTCCAAAAACCGGGGGTACTTCTTCATTCATAACTATTTCCCAGCTTAATCCACCGTTTTCCGATTTTGCAATTAAATCTGAGCGTTGCCACCCAATACCATTCGGAAAACCACCGGTAGCCCATAATGTCATATTCTTCGTTGAGTGAATATTTCTTATACCGTTTGGTATAGTATTATCAGAGATTTCCCAATTTTGACCCAAATTGACTGATCTGTAGAAACGGTTTTCCTTTCCGGAAGAAAATGCATACAAAGATATAGCAGTTGAATCCAGCATCCATAATCCTGAACAAAAATAATTCGAAGGATAATCTATTTTTTGTATTGCCTGCCAAGCAAGATTAGTGTAATATAGATTATAATTAATAGAACCATCATATTTGGTTGTTGTGAATGCTACTCCATGATTACTATCAAACATATCAAATCTGCTTACCCACTCGTTCTCTTTAAAATGAAGAAATTTCCAGGACTTTCCAAAATCAAATGAATATATAATCATACCTTTCACCGGCTTCTGTGAATTATCAACCTCGTTTGCTGCAAGAAATATGGAATTATCATCAAGAATTTCTATGGTTCTTATTTTAACACGCGACTCAGTCGAATAAATACATACCCAGGTTTCCCCAATATCATTAGATAACAATAATGAATCTTTCGTGCCACCAGATTTTGCCCTGATTACAAATTTGTTTTTATTTGCTGAAATAATATTCCCATTATTAACATTATAACTTGTTCCATTATTATATTCCATAACCTTCCACCTTAGGCTCTGCTGGCAAAAAACAAGATGTGGAATGTGTATAATTATCATTATCAAAATGATTTTTATCATACTAATTTCCTCAATATTTATTATAAATTAGGTACAAAGCAGTTCTTTGTACCTAATTTATTTATTCAACAATCAACTTATCTGTAATATCCTTTTTAATATAACCCATAATTGTAGAAACTCTATTTAAACCATCATAATAATACTCCTCTCTTAAATCCAAAATAAAGTTTCCTATCGGAGCATCATAGTAAGAAACGCTTTTTAATAATGGATAGTTGAAATTTAATAAAATAAGTGTTTTTAAAAAATCATTTGATAAATTATTTCTTTGAAAATTTAAATAAGTATTGACTTTTAAATTATTTTTTGTATTTGTTAATTTTAATGGTTTAAACCTACAATCCGGTATCTCCTGCAAAAACAAGTTCCCATTCGGCACTAACAGCACCAAGAATAAAATCAGTAATTTCATTTTAAAAACTCCACAATAATTTATTAAGTTCTTCAAATTTAAATATTTATTTGTCCATTTCCAAATGAAATATTATAAAATTTATAAATTTTCCAAAAAACATTTCGTTAAAATCGAAGTCCTTTTTCAAATGATTCTCAAATAAACAGATTTATTAAATACTTTTGCATAATCCAATAATGTCGAAAACCTTATATCTTCCGAATGATTTTCAATTCTTGAAATTGCAGATTTTTTAGTATTGAGTTTTTCAGCAAGTTGTTCCTGAGTTAAACCTGCATTTTCCCTAAGAACTTTTAGCATTGCTCCTATTTTGAAATTCTCATAACCCACTTCAAAATCCAATGCAAAATTTTTATCTTTTGTCTTTCGTTTTTCAATATATTTTTCTAAATCATCTTTCATATTTTTTTTCTTTCAATATAATCCAACATTCTCTTTTTTGCAGTTTCCAATTCTCTTTTGGGTATTTTCATTGTCTTTTTTATAAATCCGTTAGTCAGAATAATTAAGTTCTCATTATCCCAAAAGCATAGTAATCTTATCTGCTGACCTACTCTTATTTCCCATATTTCCTTCGTACTATCGATTTTTTTAAAATACTGTTTCGGTACAAAGTCAAGTTCTTTAATAATCTTTAAAGTCCAAACAAGTTTTTGTGCTTGTTTTGAATCAAGCGAATCAATGAAGTCCTCCACAGAAGACTTTCCCTCAATGTTCCTATAAAAATCAATTCTTCTCAATTTCAATCCCAATGTTCACATTAATGTGAACGTAAAATACTAATTATTATTTGAATCTGCAAATTTTTTTATTATGAATTGGAATAAAGAACTTGATAATTAGTAATTAGTAATTAGTAATTAGTAATTATCCCAATATCAATATTTTGCAAATAAATCATAAGCATCGGCAGAATTAATTTTCACATTAATGAAATCTCCTATATTAATCCTCTTTTTTGATGTTATTATTACGGAATTATCCACTTCCGGTGCGTCCCATTGAGTTCTGGCGATATATTTATTTTCCATTTTTTCATCTACTATTACTTTAAGTTCTTTCCCTACAAAATTTTTATTTCTCTCCAAAGAAATCTCCATTTGTGCTTCCATTAAAATATTTCTGCGTTCTTCTTTTACATTTTCCGGTATATCATCTTTCAATTCAAATGCTTTTGTATTTTCCTCATGCGAATATGTGAAGACTCCCACCCTGTCCAATCTTTTTTCAATAATAAATCGTTTAAGAAGTTCAAAATCTTCTTCTGTTTCTCCCGGATAACCAACAATAAAAGTACTTCTGATGGCAACGTCTTTGACTTTATACCTGATTTTATCAACCAAATCAGAGGTTTGCTGATAATTCATTTTCCTTTTCATAGATTTTAAAATAGTTGAAGAAACGTGTTGCAATGGCATATCAAGATATTTACAGATATTCTCCCTTTCATTCATCACATCAAGTACTTCAAACGGGAAATTTAAAGGATAAGTATAAAGCAATCTAAGCAGGGAAAGATTATCAATATCGCTTAACCTTCTTAATAAATCCGCTAATTGTGATTTCTTGTAGATGTCAACTCCATAAAAAGTGCTGTCCTGAGCAATAATAATCAGTTCTTTCACTCCCTTTTTGACTAAACTTTGTCCTTCTGCTATCAAATCATTTATATCTCTCGAAACATATTTGCCTCTGATTAAAGGAATTGCACAAAAAGAGCATGGATGATTGCATCCTTCGGAAATTTTCAAATAAGCATAATGTTTGGGAGTCAGAAGTTCCCTCTCCCCTACCAAATTATACTTCAAATCCGGTTTTAGAAATTTTGTAATTTCTTCTGAGGCATTTACTCCGGTAATTAAATCAACATTTTCAAGTTGTTCATTCAGTTCTTTCAAATACCTTTCCGAAAGGCAACCGCTGACAATCACTTTTTTAATCTTACCCTGATTTTTAAGCTCAGTCGCAGACAAAATATACTTTAAACTTTCCTCTTTTGCCGGTTTTATAAACCCGCAAGTATTAATAATTATAGTGTCGGCTTCATCAATATTTTCAGTATGTTGAATTCCGTTGGCTCTCAAAGAACCGATAATTCCTTCGGAATCAACAGTATTTTTACTGCAACCGAGAGTCAAAACCATTACTTTATTATTTTTCATATATTCCAATAATTAATGTCAAATTTTTATTTTCGTACAAATCATATTTTGAAAATAAGAAAAATATTCGAAATAAATATATTTAAAATTTTTGGTTCTTCATCATTGATTGCCGGTAAAATATTTTTATTCAATACTACAAGGAATTATGCAAAGATTAGAATTGAATTTATAATCGTAATAAAAATTTATTTAGCTACATCGTAGCGGAATATTAATAGCAAAATAATAACCCCGTATATTAGAATCCCAAAGGAATGGAATATTAATATATTAAATGATTTCTTTACTACAATATTTATATAAGGTAATAAGGTAATTGTGCTGAGTAATAACAACTCTACTAAGTCTCCAAAAATCAAAAATACATACAAATTAAATCTAACTTTTTTTAGTTTGACAAGAAGAGTTCAAGAAAAAATTACATTTAATTACAGCGTTAGCTGTTATATGTCGGTAACAAATAAACCTTCTCGGATGTCTTTATATCGTAGATATTATATGTTTTGGATATATTTTTTATTTTTATATTTAATCCCTGACGGGATATTTGTCCCTTTACTTTAATTGTTACCGACTTTTAATCGCTAACGCGATATTGATATTGAGGTCGTAATGAATCAATTTTATAAAATCTCCAAGAAAAAAATTTTATGCAAATTATTGCTTACTTCTTGTAGTTAGAGAAAAAATATTATTCAAAAACCTAAACCAAAAACAACTACATTTTTTTAGTTAGATAAGAGGTTAAATTAGGAAAATAAGGTTTTATGAATCATAGCTTTAACGTCCAACATCCAACTTCCAACCTCCAACTGTTCAGATAATATTCGATTAATTTAACATGAATTACTCACTTATAATGAAATAGAACCAAATTTTTGTCTTAATTTTGCACTTTAATTATTTGATAAAATTATTTCTTATGATTTAAATTTTTTAGGAGAAAAGATGTCTGAAATAAAAAAAATAGGTGTTATCACAAGTGGTGGTGATTGCGGTGGATTAAATGCGGTTATTAACGGAGCGGCACGAATGGCTCATCATCTTGGAATTGAAATTTGTTTAATTCCCAATGGTTATGCAGGGCTTTATAATTTGGAAAATTTAATACCAACAATGATTGATGCACAAAGAGCAGACAGAATTAATTCGGAAGTTGCCGGCTCGGAAGCAGGACACTCAAGAGTGAAAATCTCCAAAATCAAAGACCCTAATAAATACGAAAAAATCAAAGCAGGTTTAAAAAAACATAATATAGATTGTTTAGTAATTGCAGGTGGTGATGATACCGGTTCAGTTGTAGTTGATTTGATAACTAAAGGAATTAATTGTGTTCACGTGCCGAAAACTATGGATTTGGATTTGCAATCCTATTCAGTTGGCGGTGATTCAACAATCAATCGTATCTCAAAATTTACTGCGGATTTAAGAACAACCGGTTTGACTCATAATAGAGCATTAATTATTGAAGTCTTTGGTCGTTATGCAGGTCATACGGCATTCAGAGGCGGAATTGGTGCTGATGCCGATTGTATTTTAATACCAGAAGTTTGGGTTGATTACGAAGTGGTCTATCAACATTTCAAGAAAACTTATCTACAAAGACTATTATCCAGCGATGTCAAGGGCTCAACATATATTATAGTTGCCGCTGAGGGTGTGAAGAATAAAGAAGGAAAGTACTTTGTTGATGATTCGAGTGGTTCCGATTCATTCGGACATCAAAAATTGACCGGTGTAGGTAGCTTCATAAGGAATCAACTTGAATTTTATATGAAAAAAGACCCGGATTGGGAAATTATCCTGAAACGTGAAGGTATTTACGTAGAAGATATTTACATGTTCCCTGAAATCCGTGAAATTGCCTTAGGACATTTAGTAAGGGCAGGTGAAACAAGCTCTTATGATGTTACATTCGGCAAGCAAGCCGGTGGTGGTGCGGTATTACTTCTCACACAAGGGATCACAGGCGTTACGGTTGTTGGAGTAGAAGCGGATGTCGTTACATATATTCCTACAAAAGATGCTATAATGCAAAGATATGTGGATATTAATGAAATTGAGTTTTTTGAATCACTTGGAGTATGTTTTGGTAGAGAACCGGTTGAATATTTACCAAAGTTTCAAATTCAGGAAGGTATTATTCATAGGTATATGTAATCTTAAATACAAGGTGGAGGAGCTTTTTCCTTCACCTGTTTAAATATTATTATAACTAATTCTCTTATTTACTTGCTTTTACAAAAATTTATTGTTAAATTTGGTTGAAAATTTGTAATATTTTTTGAAAATTTTACTATGAAAACTTTAAATTTTATATTGTTAGGAATAATAATAGTCATTATCACAGCTTGCGATAATCCTGATACTGTTACAACAGATTTTGATATATCTGGAACTAAAAAAATTAGTTTGAATATTACCGGTTTATATCCCATATTTGGCAATGGACAAGAGTATTGGAAAGCTCCAAGTTCTTATTTTTTCGTTGCAGATACATTATACTTTATAGGCGATACTTTATATTTTACCTATAATCAAAAGACCGGTGGTAAACTTTTTATTAATAAGGAATCTAACGAATTAAAAACTTAATTTTTGTCTTTATATCATACTTGGACATGTGAGTGGTATGATTACAATGTACCTAAATGGGACCCCAATTATCACAGAATGGATAAAGTTGAAAATTTCATAAGAGTTCGCGGTAGTAATATTCAAGCAATACAAACTAATAAACTGAAATATTTTTTAGACAAAAATTCATTTAACACAAAATGGAATTTAGAATTTGATTTGTATTACGACCATAGTCAATATAATTTAACTGATAAAATAACATATCCCGATTCCTTAGGAGTTGAGATTATCTTAGAAAAGTAATTATTAATTTGATCAACATGCTAAATCATAATAGTCTTTTCAAAAGCATGAGAGAAAATATTGTTTTAAATATACTGGAAAAACAATGAATAACTACTATCCTTTTGGGATGCTTCAACCCGGACGTATAAATATTGAAAAAAATGGAAAGTGAATATAAATGAACGAAGATAATTTATATTATTCAGAACATATTCTATCATTTTGTGATTATGAAGACTTTTATATCATTACAAATTGGATGGAAGAAGAACTAAAAATATCTTTTTTCGATAAGCTTGATGACTATGATACGTTATTTTGGAGTTTTGATTTTGAAAAAGATTTCTTTTATTGTTTTAGTTGCTATTGGCTTATTGAGCATAATTGGTTCGCAGAATCTCGACTGTGAAGAATCCGAATTTACTCTTGGATTATTTGGTGGTGTGGGATATAATCTTTAAATAATTACCAATTACTAATTACTAATCCCAATACCCTAAACCCAAAACCCAGATAGTTAAAACAAAAATTTGCCGGAAGCGTTTATTTATTGTAAGTTTGATTTTGAAATATATATTTTTTGAGGTAGATATGTTAATTCAGGCAGATGAAGATGTTATTTACGGACTTGTTAAACGTGCA